>WNFL01095968.1_pt1 | contig 70841 bp, 64 predicted proteins | sample 5400361 | NCBI WGS metagenome assembly WNFL01 (sample SAMN13153351, study PRJNA577476) | soil metagenome | isolation source: 40 cm soil on Douglas fir-dominated hillslope | place: USA:California | collected 2013-09-17 | reverse complement strand
CGCGCCGCGTCTCGCGGGCGCGCAGACCCCGCCGAGCGGGCCGATGGCCCCGCCCAGCACCGTGACCACCCCGCCGCGCGACTTCAGCCCGCGCGGGGCCCCCACCACCTACTTCACCGATCCCGACGTGCTCACCGTGGAGCCGGCCTTCAACGGGCTCCGTCAGCCGAACGCGCCGATCCAGCGGCTGTGGACCGGCTCGCTCTGGGCGGAAGGGCCGGCGTGGAACGCGCAGGGCCGCTATCTCGTGTGGAGCGACATCCCGAACAACCGGCAGCTGCGGTGGATCGAGGACAACGGCCACGTCAGCGTGTTCCGCATGCCGTCGAACAACAGCAACGGCAACACCTTCGACTTCCAGGGCCGCCAGCTCTCCTGCGAGCACGTGACCCGGCGGGTGGTGCGCTACGAGCTGGACGGCTCGGTGAGCCTGATCGCGGGGATGTTCAACGGCAAGCGCCTCAACTCGCCCAACGACGTCGTGCCGCATCCGGACGGCAGCTACTGGTTCACCGACCCGCCCTACGGCGCGCAGCTCTACGAGGGCACGGTGGACGCGCCGGGCGGGCCCGCCAACATGGCCGGCCGGCTCAACCCGAAGCTCGGGCAGCCGCTCGAGCTCGGCAGCTACAAGCGTGAGCTGCCCACCGCGGTGTACCGCGTCGACAAGAGCGGCACGCTCACCCAGGTGGCGGGCGAAGACCTCGTGCCGGATCCCAACGGGCTCTGCTTCTCGCCCGACTACAAGAAGCTCTACGTGGTCAGCACCGGCAAGGGGCCGGGCGACACCCACGCGGGCGGCAAGGGCGACATGTACGTGTTCGACGTGGGCGCGGACAACAAGCTGAGCAACGGCAAGCTCTTCAGCGCCTTCATGGTGGACGGCGTGAAGTGCGGGCCCGACGGCGTGCGCGCCGACGTGGACGGCAACCTCTGGTGCTCGAGCAACGCGGGCCGCAGCGTGGGCTACAGCGGCGTGACCGTGTGGACACCGCAGGGCCAGCTCATCGGGCGCATCCGGCTGCCCGAGATTTGCGGCAACGTTTGCTTCGGCGGTCCCAAGCGCAACCGCCTGTTCATGGCGGCCAGCCAGTCCCTCTACGCGGTCTACACCGCCACCCAGGGCGCCGCGCCCGGCTAAGAACCGGGGTCAGGTCTTGAATTACGACATTTCCGCGCCCGTGGCGGTGACCAACCGCGGAGCAAATGTCGTAATTCAAGACCTGACCCCATCTTCGCGATGAAGCTAGGGGTTTATCTCAACGCGCAGCATCCGGCGGCCGACGATCCGGCGCGACGGTTCGCCGAGACGGTGGAGCAGGCGCAGCTGATCCGCGCCCTCGGGTTCGACTCGCTCTGGGGCGGGGAGCACCACGCCACGCCGGGGTTCCACTATTTCCCGCTGCTGCCGATGCTGCAGCGCCTGGCCGCGGAGGCGCCCGGGCTCTCCATCGGGACCAACCTGGTGCTGCTACCGCTGCACAACCCGATCGAGATCGCCGAGATCGGCGCCTTCCTCGACGTGATCACCGGCGGACGCTTCCTGCTCGGCGTGGGGCTCGGCTACCGCCCGGAGGAGTTCGCGATCTTCGGCGTGCCGATGACGGAGCGGGTGAGCCGGCTCGCCGAGGGCGTGGAGATCATCCGGCGGCTCTGGACCGAGGACAAGGTCACGCACCGCGGGCGCCACTGGACCTTCGAGAACGTGACGATCCGGCCGCGCCCGGTCCAGCGCCCGCGCCCGCCCATCCTGGTGGGCTCGCAGGTGCCCGCGGGCATCGCGCGCGCGGCCCGCATCGCGGACGGCTGGCTCGTGGTGCCGGTGCCCCGCGTCGACGAGTTCGCGGCGCAGGCGCAGGCCTTCACCGCGGCCCGCGCCCGGGAGGGCGTGACCGCCGCGCCGCAGATCTGCCGGCTGCTCGAGGTGGTCTGTGCCCCCGACGAGGACATCGCGATCCGCCGCGCCGCCCCGTACCTGCTCGAGAAGTACGCGGCCTATCTCTCCTGGGGCCTCGAGGGCGTCTCGATCGATCCCGGCGCGCGGCCCGAGGAGCAGCTCCGCCGCCTGGCCGCCAACCGCTTCGCGATCGGCTCACCCGCCCAGGTGACCGAGATGCTGCTCGCCCAGCACGCGGCCGGCGCCACGCACCTCACCATGCGGGTGAGCTGGCCGGGCATGCCGCAGGCCGACGTGCTCGCGGGCATCGAGCTGCTCGGCCGCGAGGTCCTCCCCGAGGTCCGCCGCCGCGTCGCCGCCGCGCCGTGACCGACGCCGACCGCCCGTGACCCCGCCCGTGATCTCGAAAGTGTCCTGGATCTGGGTGCTCCCGCCGCTGGCCACCAGCCTCGTCGTGCTCGCCCATCCGATCATCGATCCGTGGCATGCCGCCGGTGTCACCGGCCTCGCGCCACTGGTCGCCCGCAACGACGTCTGGCTCGCCGTCCACCTGGCGCTGCTCGTGCTGTTTCCCCTGTCGGCGCTCGCCCTGATCCAGCCGATCTCCGGCTTCGACTCGACGAGTGCCCGCCTCGCGCGCGTGATGCTCGGCATCTTCGGTGTCCTCTATGCCGGCTTCGACACCTTCGCCGGGCTGGCCACCGGGACGGTCGTCCGGTCGGCGCGCGACCTCGGCGCGGCCGAGCAGGCGGGCGTCCTCCTCGCGGTCAAGGGCCTGTTCAACAGCCCGATCACCGGCGTCCTGTTCGTATCGGGAACCGGGGCCTGGACCGTGGGCGCCGGCGCGGTCGCCTTCACGCTGAAGCGGGCGGGCGCGCCGCGGGGCCCGGTCGGGCTGATCGTCGTCGCGGCGCTGCTCCTCTTCCTCGATCATCCGGCCCCCTTCGGGCCCGTCACCTTCGCCGCGGTCGCGGCGGCCCTGGCGTGGCTGGCCTGGAGCGGCCCCTCAAAGGATTGACCATGCGCGTCCCCGCTCGCCAGATCCAGCAGCAGCTCGAGTCCGTGTTCACCGCGTGGGGCATGTCGGCCGCGCACGCCGCCACCACCGCGCAGATGATGGTGGAGACCGATCTCCGCGGGGTGGACTCGCACGGCATCTCGATGCTGCCGACCTACGACAAGGAGTTCCGCGCCGGCCGGCTCAACATGCGCCCGCAGTGGAAGACGGTGCGCGACATGCCGTCGATGGCCCGGATCGACGCGGACCGCTCGCTCGGCCACCCGGTGTCGGTGCACGCGATGAACCTCGCGGTGGACAAGTGCCTGATCACCGGGGTGGCGGTCGTCTCCGTGTTCAACTCGCACCACTTCGGGGCGGCCGGCTGCTACGCGAAGATCGCGTCCGATCGCGGCGTGATCGGCATGGTCACCTCGGCCACCCGCGGCGTCACGCTGGTGCCGACCTTCGCGGCGGAGCCGATCATGGGGACCAACCCGCTCGCCTTCGCGGCGCCCGCGAGGAAGAACGCCTCCTTCGAGCTCGACATGGCCACGACCACCGTCGCGGCGGGCAAGGTGAAGGTCTACAAGCTCAACCACAAGCCGGTGCCGTCGGGCTGGGTGGTGGACGGCGACGGGCGGCCGGTCACCGACGAGGCGACCGCCTTCCAGCACGTCTTCGAGCGCCCCGACGGGGGCATCACCCCGCTCGGCGGCAGCCGCGACCTGGGCGGGCACAAGGGCTACGGGCTGGCGGTGCTGGTGCACATCCTGGGTGGCACGCTCGCGGGCGCGTCGTTCTCGCCGCTGCGCAACAAGACCCAGAAGGACTCCGACCCGCACAACATCGGCCACTTCTTCATGGCCATCGATCCGGGGGCATTCCGCGACGCGGGCGACTTCGAGGCCGATCTCGACGACGTGATCGACGTGCTGCACGGGGCCAAGCGGGTGGACTCGAAGCAGCCGGTGATGGTGGCGGGCGACCCGGAGCGGCTCACGCGCGCGGAGCGGCTCGAGCAGGGCGTGCCGGTCCCCGACGACCTGCTGACGCAGCTCCGCGGCGTCGTCGCGGCGGCGGGCGTCCCGTTCGTGCTGGCCTAGCCGAGCGCCTTCCGCAGCGCCCCCGCCATCTCGCCCAGCAGCGCGCGCGACTGATCGAGGATGCGCGTCATCCGCACGAAGCCGTGGAACATGCCGGGGTACTGTGTCGTCGTCACCGATACGCCGGCCTCGCGCAGCCGCTTCGCGTAGGCTTCTCCCTCGTCGCGCAGCGGATCGCAGCCCGCGGTGATCACCAGCGCGGGCGGCAGGTCGGCCAGGCTCTTGGCCAGCAGCGGGGAGGCGCTCGGCTCGCGGCCCTGCTCCTCGCGGGCCAGGTAGTGGCGCCAGAACCAGCGCATGTCCTCGGCGGTCAGCAGAAAGCCGGTGGCGTTCTCGCGGTAGGACGGGGTGTCGAAGGCGTGGTTCGTCACCGGGTAGATCAGCAGCTGCAGCGCGAGCCGCGGGCCGTGCCGATCGCGCGCCAGCAGCGCCATGACCGCGGCGAGGTTGCCGCCCGCGCTATCGCCGCCCACCGCTATCCGGGCCGGATCGAGCCCGAGCTTCGCGCCGTTGGCCGCGACCCACTGGAGCCCCGCGTAGGAGTCGTCCACCGGGGTCGGGTACTTGAACTCCGGGGCCAGCCGGTAATCCACCGACGCCACCGCGCAGCCGGCCGCGTTGACGAGGGACCGGCAGATGCCGTCGTGGGTGTAGAGGTCGCCGATCACCCAGCCGCCGCCGTGGTAGAAGACCAGGACCGGATGCGGCCCGTGGCCGGCGGGGCTGTAGACCCGCACCGTGATCTCGCCGCCGGTCACCGGCACGCGGTGGTCCGCCACCGCGGGCACGTCCTCCACCGGACCGAGCCCGACGGTGCGCGTGCGCATGGCCTCGCGCGCCTCGTCGGGGGTGGATTGGTAGATCGGCTTGAGGTTCAGCGCGGCGATCGTCTCCACGACGGTCTGGGCCTGCGGATCGAGCGGCATGGCGTGTCCTCCCCGGGGCGATTCAGGTGGTGCGGCGACAGTAGGCAATCCGGCCCGCGTCGTCAAGACGTGCCTCGTCAAGCGCTCGGTCGGCCGTCACGCGCTCGCTGAGCGGCCGGCGCCCTACGACGCGGCGCCGCGGCGGAGGCGGCGCGCGCCGAGCAGGAGGACCGCGGCGCCCGCCCAGGCGAGCGTGCCGTCCAGCATGAAGGCGCCGGAGAGGCTCAGCGCGGCCAGGCCGCCGCTGACCAGCGGGCTCGCCGCGGTGCCCACCTGCACGCTCAGCGCGAGCCAGCCGAAGGCGGCGCCACGCCGCTCGCCCGGTACCAGCGTCCCGCCGAGCGAGTAGGCGAGGGTCAGCGCCCCGCCCAGGCAGAAGCCGGTGAGGCAGCGCAGGAGCATGAGGCTCTGCCAGCCGGGCGCCAGGGCCATGAGCGCGCACGGCAGCCCGCCCAGGAGCAGGCCGACCAGCAGGAGCCGCTCGGCGGGCCAGCGCTGGGCGAGCCGGCCCGCGGCCAGGGCCGAGCCGGTGGCGCAGATGGCGGCGAGCGAGATGATCTCACCCGAGGTCGCGGCGATGCGGGTCACGTCGGGCAGGGCCGCCACCTTGAGCGGCACCAGCAGCGAGAGCCCGCGATCGATGAACTGGCTGATGAAGAGCAGGAGCAGCACGAGCGGAAACCCGCGCAGGCCGAGCACGTCGCGCAGCGAGAAGCCGCTCTCGCGGGGGCTCGCGGCGGCGCCGTCGGCGGCGCGCGGGCGGCCCTCGTCGAAGAGCAGGATCAGCCCGACGAGGGAGATCGCGCACATCCCCGCGGTGACGAAGAAGGCGTAGCGCAGCCCGAAGTGGGAGGCCACGTACCCGCCCGCGGCCGGCCCGATCGCCACGCTCAGGAGCTGCGCGCCCTGCACGCGCCCGATGGCCACCGGCACCTTGTCCTTCGGGCACGACACGCTCGCCAGGGCCATCGCGAAGACCGAGAAGCCCGCGATGACGCCCTGGAGCACGCGCAGGATCAGGAGCTGCGTCACCGAGGTCACCAGGCCCATCGCGGCCACGATGATCACGAAGCCGGCGAGCGAGCGGATCATCATCATCTTGCGGCCCACGCGATCCGCGAAGCGGCCCCAGAGCGGGCCCAGGAGGCCCGAGACCGCCGGGGTCACCGCGGTCAGCACGCCGGACCAGAGGGCGACCCGGGTGGGCTCGGCGACGCCCAGCTCCATCACGTAGAGCGGCAGGAACGGCGAGAAGAACTGGAAGCCGACGAACGCGATGAAGACGACGAGGGCGAGGGCCCAGACGTTGCGCTCCCAGCTCTCCACCGCGAGGGGCGCCGGTTACCGCGGGGCCCCGCCCACGCTCACGTGGGCAGGCCGAAGAGCGACGACACCCGCGTGGCGTCGTGCATGGCCGCCATCTCCTCGTCCGGGGGGCGGCGGGTGAAGCGGGCGGCCGCGTCGAGCACGCGCGGCAGCAGGGCCAGGTCGCCCGCGGTGTTGAGGAAGACCTCGGGGCGGCCCAGCACCCAATGCACCGCGCGGTCGATGTCCTCCTGCCGCTCCAGGGGCTGGTACCACGTGGCGTGGCTCCGGTCGGCGGTGGCCCACGGCCCGCGCGCGATGCCCTTGATGGTCTGCACCGCCACGGTGCGCTCCCGGCAGATCGCGGCGACCTCGCCGAAGGCCTCGCGGTAGCGGTCGTTCTGGACCATGAAGAAGTTGTAGGGGAGGAGGATCGAGTCGAAGTCGAAGCGGGCGAGGCTCCGGCGGTGCATGGCCGGGATGCTCCAGCCGTGGCCGGTGACCCCGATGGCGCGGGTGAGCCCCTGCGCCCGGGCTTCCACCAGCGCCTCGAGCGCGCCGTCCGGGCCCATGACCTGGTCCCAGTCGTCGGGATGGCCCAGGGAGTGGATCTGGATGAGATCCACGTGGTCCACCCGGAGCCGCTCGAGCGAGCGCTGGAGATCCTCGCGCGCGGCGCGGGCCCCGCGCGAGCCGGTCTTGGTGGCGAGGAAGAAGTCCTTCCGGTGCCGCGCCATCCACGGCCCGATGCGCAGCTCGGAGTCGCCGTAGCGGGCGGCGGTGTCGATGTGATTCACCCCGTGGGCGAGCAGGACCTCGAGCGCCCGGTCGGCCTCGTCCTGGCTGGCGCGCGCCAGCGCGGCGGCGCCGAAGATCGTGACGGTGGACTGGTGCCCGGTGCGTCCGAACGGCCGGCGCTCGATCATGGTGGAGCCTCCTTTGCTATCTGGCCGGCCAGCGGCCGCTCGCGCGCAGCAGCTCGAATACGCGCGCGGCGGTCACCGGGGGGCGGTCGATCTCGATGCCATAGTCCGCGAGCGCGTCCTCCACCGCGTTGGCCACCGCGGCGGCGGGGGAGATGACGCCGCTCTCGCCCACGCCCTTGATGCCGAGGGCGTTGATCGCGGAGGGGAAGTCCATGTGGATGACCTCGAGCGGCGGCATCTCGTCCGCGCGGGGCAGCGGGTAGTCCATGAGCGTGCCGGTGAGGAGCTGGCCCGCCTCGTCGTAGATCAGCGACTCGCCGAGCGCGCTGCCGAGACCCTGGGCGATGCCCCCGTGCAGCTGGCCTTCGACGATCACCGGGTTGATGGCCCGGCCGCAGTCGTGCATCGCGGCCAGCTTGAGCAGCCGGATGCTGCACGCCTCCAGATCCACCTCGGCGACGACACCCTGCACGCCGAAGGCCCACGTGACCGTGTCGGGATAGAAGAAGGCGCAGGCGCTGAGCCCGGGACCGCCCGCCTCGGCCACCGCGCGGCTCCGCACCGCCGCGCGGGCCACCTGGCCCAGGCTCACGCTCCTGCCGGGCACGCCCTTCACGTGCACGCGGCCCTCGGCGAGCACGACGTCCTCGGGCGCGCACTCGAAGAGCTCGGCGCCGACGAGGCGCGCCTTGTGAGCCACCTGCATCGCGGTGCGCTGCACCGCCGGGCCGCTGACCGCGGCGACCCGGCTCGCGATCGTGCCCATGCCGTAGCCGACCAGGTTGGTGTCGCCGCCCACCACCACCACCGACTCGAGCGGCACCGCCAGCTCGTCGGCCGCGATCTGGGCCAGGGTCGTCTCGTGCCCCTGGCCCTGGGCGCAGACACCCAGGTGCACGAACACGGTGCCGTCCGGATCCACGCGGATGTCCGCCCCCTCGAACGGCCCGATGCCGGTGCCTTCCACGTAGGCGCAGAGCCCGAGGCCGATGGGCCGGTTGCTCCCGCGCCGCCTGGCCTGCTCGGCCCGCCAGCCCGTGTAGTCGAGCGCCACGAGGAGCCGCTCGAAGGCCTCCGGATAATCGGCCGGGTCGTAGGTGATCGGCGCGCCGTCGCGGTAGGTGAGCCCGGTGGGGCTCGGCATCTCGTCGGCGCGGATCAGGTTCCGCCGCCGCAGCTCGGCCGGGTCCATGCCGATCCGGCGCGCCGCGCGATCCAGCAGCCGGTCCAGCACGAAGGCGGCCTCGGGCCGGCCGGCGCCCCGGTAGGCGGCGGCGAAGGTCTTGTGGGTGAGGATGTTCCGGCCGACCCCGCGGTAGTTCGGCACGTGGTACGGCCCGGGCAGGTGGTTGATGGTGTTGAGCGTGATGGCCTCGCCGAGCATCGGGGAGGTCCCGTGATCGCGGGTGAAGGCGGTGTCGATGGCCACGATGCGGCCGTCGCGCTGGAGCCCGATCCGCGCCTCGTGGACCTGGTCGCGATCCCCCGCGGCGGTGAGGCAGTGCTCGCTGCGCGTCTCGGTCCACTTCACCGGGCGTCCGAGGCGCCGGGCCACCACCGGCACCAGGATCTCCTCGGGATAGACGTGCCCCTTCACGCCGAAGCCGCCGCCCACGTCGGGCACGAGCACGCGGATGCGCTCCTCCTGCAGGCCCACCACCGGCGCGATGCCGCTGCGCACCGCGAAGGGCACCTGCGTCGAGGTCCACACCGTCAGGCCCCCGCCGACCGGATCGGGCGCGGCCAGCACCCCGCGCGTCTCGAGCGGCATTCCGGCCACGCGCGGGTAGGCCAGGCGCGCGGCCACGACCACCTCCGCGCCGGCCATCGCGCTCTCGGGATGGCCCTTGGCGCTGGCGGTCACCGAGACCAGGTTGTCGGGCCAGGCCTCGTTGACGCGCGGGGCGCCGGGCGCGACGGCCGACTCGGGCGACAGCGCCGCGGGCAGGGGCTCGTAGGCCATGGCGACGCGCTCGGCGCCGTCGGCCGCGACGTAGGGATCGTCGGCGATCACGATCGCGACGATCTCGCCCACGTGGCGCGCCCGCTTTCCCGCCATGATCGGATGCACGTACGGCCGGCTCTTCGGCTCCGGCACGAGCGGCGGCACGTTCGCGACGGCCAGCTCCGGCAGGTCGTCGAGCGTCCACACCGCGGCCACCCCGGCCAGCGCGCGGGCGGCGCGGCCGTCGATCGAGACCACGCGGGCGTGGGCGTGGGGGCTCCGCACCAGGGCCACGTGGAGCAGGCCCGGCACGCGCACGTCGTCGAGATAGCGGCCCTGGCCGGTGACGAAGCGGCCGTCTTCCTTCCGCTTCGGTGACGCGCCGACAAGCACGTGGGAGCGGGGACCGGGACGCTAGCCGCGAGAGCCCGCGGCGCGGAGGTGCTCGTCGCGGCGGGACTGCAGATCGCCGTCGGCATACGTCATCAGCTCGGGCCTGGCCTTGCCGAGCATCACCTGCAGATACGCGGGCTCGAGCCCCACGTTGGTGAAGCCGTGGATGACGTCGGCCGGGCAGGAGACGCAGTCCCACGGGCCCAGCACCGTCTCGGCCCGGTGGCCCGCGCCGTCCTCGATGAAGACCAGGACCTTGCCCTCGAGGATGAAGAAGACTTCCTCGACCTCGTGGGTGTGCGGGGCATTGCCCTGGCCGGGCGGGATGAACATGACGGAGAGGGTGAAGTGCTGGGCCGGGATGACCGCGGCGTCGGCCTTGCCGGAGGCGCCCGAGCCGATGAAGCGATGTTGCGCGCGCTTGAAGCCCTCCACGCGCGCGTCGGCGAAGGCGTCCCAGTCGGCGCGGCGGTCCGTGAAACGCGCCACGTGGGTGCGGAGCAGCTCGTCGAGTGCCTGGCCCATGTCGGTGTCCCTCCCGGGGGCTTCAGTCTAGTCGCACCGCATCGGGGCCGCAAGACGCGCGCGCCTTGCGTCCGCGCGGGCCATCCGCTACGATCCGCGACGGACCGCTCTCCAAGGAGGCCCGCATGGGCAAGATCATCTTCGCCGGCGCCATGTCGCACGTTCTCGATCCCGACTACTACCAGCGCGCGTGCGGCGACGAGGGCCGTCGCAAGACCGTCGAGTGCATGACCGAGATCGCCCGCATGGGCGAGCGGCTCACCGCGGCCCGGCCCGACGCGCTCATCGTGGTGGCCGACGATCACCTCAACGCGTTCTCGTTCAACGCGGTGCCCGCGCTCTGCGTGCGCATCGGCCGCACCGTGCAGCGGATGAAGCAGGACCACGCGGAGGCCTTCGACGCGGTCCTCGATCACATGCCGGAGGAGTATCCGCTGCACGAGGACCTGGCCAACCAGATCCTCGCCAAGGGGATGGACGCGGGATTCGACCTCGCGATGTCCTGGGAGGCGCCGGTCGACCACGCCTTCCTGAGCCCGGTGAACACGATGCACGGCACCCGGCCCATCCCGCCGCTGGTGCCGATCTGGGTCAACTCCTTCGTGGCCCCCCAGCCCACCCCGAAGCGCTGCTTCGACTTCGGCCGGCATCTTGCCAGAGTTGTCGCGGTTTCTCCGTGGAAGGTGGGGATCATCGCCACCGGCGGGCTCTCGCACTTCCCCGAGCTGTCGCTGCCGCGGGTCGGCGAGACCGACACCGTCTTCGATCGCAAGCTCATCCACTGGATGGAGGCGGGCGAGCACGAGCCGCTGCGCAACCTGGGGGTGGACGAGCTGCACAAGACGGGCGAGCACGAGTTCCTGAACTGGATGGTGCTGCTGGGGGCGGTGACCCCGGCGCGCGCCCAGGTGCGCTACTTCGGCGAGCTGCCGCGGATCAACCTGGCCGCGGTCGAGTGGAGTCTCCCGTGAGCCGCTACGCGGTGAACAGCCTGCTGTACCGGCTCAAAAAGGACCAGGAGTACCGGGCGCGCTTCGAGACCGACGCGCGCGCGGCCCTGGCCGGGCTCGATCTCACGGAGGCCGAGCGCGCCGCCTTCGTGGCGCGCGACACGCGGAGGATCAACGAGCTCGGAGGCTACCTCCATCTCGTGATGTCGGTTCCCGGCCTCGCGGCCCACTGAGGAGGCGACATGAAGCTCGTACGCTACGGCCGGGCCGGTGCCGAGAAGCCCGGGCTGATCGACGCGGAGGGGAAGCTGCGGGATCTGTCCCGGGTCGTCCGGGACATCACCCCCGAGACGCTCACGCCCGCCGGACTCAAGCGGCTGCGCGCGGCGAAGCCGTCGCAGACGCCCGTCGTCAAGGGCAAGCCCCGTCTCGGCTGCCCGCTGGCCGGCATCGGCAAGATCGTCTGCATCGGGCTCAACTACACCGATCACGCGGAAGAGGTGAAGATGGCGCTCCCGAAGGAGCCCACGATCTTCATCAAGGCCAACAGCGCGATCAGCGGGCCGGGCGACCCGATCGCGCGGCCGCGCGGGGCGGTGAAGCTCGACTACGAGGTGGAGCTGGTGGCGGTGATCGGCCGCGCCGCGCTCAACGTGGCGGAAGGCAGCGCGCTCCGCTACGTGGCCGCCTACTGCCTGATGAACGACGTCTCCGAGCGCGAGTTCCAGATGGAGCACGGGGGCGGGACCACCAAGGGCAAGAGCTGTGACAGCTTCGCGCCCATCGGACCCTGGCTCGTGACCACCGACGAGATCCCCGACCCGCAGGCGCTGGGTCTCTGGACCACGGTCAACGGCGAGCGGCGCCAGCAGGGCAGCACGCGCGACATGGTCTTCCCGGTGCGCCAGCTCGTGTCCTACGTCAGCCGCTTCATGTCGTTCCGGCCGGGCGACCTGCTCTCGACCGGCACCCCCGCCGGGGTGGGCCACGGGGCCCGACCGCCGCGCTACCTCGACGACGGCGACGTGGTGGCGATGGGGATCGACGGCCTCGGGACCCAGCAGCACCGGGTGGTCGCCCCGCGCTCGTGATCCTCGTCGAGCACGGCACCATCATCACGGTGGATGCCGGGCGGCGGATCCTCACCGACGGCTCCGTCCTGATCGACGGGGGCGAGATCGTCCAGGTCGGGCCCGCCCACGAGGTCCGCCCGCCGCGGGTGCCGGACCGGGTGATCGACGCGCGCCGGATGGTGGTGGCGCCCGGCTTCGTGGACACCCACGTGCATCTCTCCGAGCACCTCAACCGGGGCCTGCTCCTCGACGACATCCCGGTGGATCGCTACCTGCCCGACTGGCTGATCCCGCTCTACTCGGTCATGACCGCGGAGGACGAGGAGCACGCGGCGCTCCTGGCCGGCATCGAGATGATCCGCACCGGAACGACGACGTTCTGCGAGGCGGGCACGCTCTTCGAGCCCGCCGCGGTGGCGGGGGCGATGGAGCGCCTCGGGATGCGGGCGATCCTCGGGCGCTGGACCTGGGATCTCGAGTCGGGACCGGCGCGCATGCGCCAGAGCACGCGGGAGGCCCTGCGCCTGAACGAGGCGATGCTCGAGCAGGTGAACGGCCGGGCCGGGCTCGTGTCCGCCTGGCCGCTCCTGCTGGGCTTCGGCACCTGCTCCGAGGCGCTGATCCGCGGAGCCAAGGCGCTGGCCGACCGCCACGGGGTCGGGTGGGGGATGATGCACCTGGCCTCGCATCCCTCGCGGAAGACGCGCGACAACCTGCCGCTGGCCACCCTCGAGGACTGGGGCGTGCTCGCGCCGAACGCGAAGCTCTCGCACATGGTGTACCTGGACGGGGCGGATATCGCCTTGCTCGCGCGGCGCGGGGTGAAGATCAGCCATTGCCCCACCGCCGGGCTCAAGCACACCAAGGGGCTGGCCGCGCACGCGCGCGTGCCCGAGATGCTGGCGGGCGGGGTGTGCGTCTCGCTGGGCGGCGACAGCGGCAACGGGTCGAATCACTTCGACATGCTGCGGATGATGTACCTCGTCGCCAACATCTACAAGGACGCGCGGCTCGACGTGACCGTGATGCCCCCCGAGACGGTGCTGGAGATGGCCACGATCCGCGGCGCGGAGTCGCTGCTCCTGGAGCGCCGGATCGGCTCGATCGAGCGGGGCAAGCGCGCCGACCTGGTCTTCTACGACCGCGATCAGCCGGAGTGGCGGCCGCTGCTCAACCCGCTCAACAACCTGGTCTACGCGGCGACCGGATCGAGCGTGCGGAGCGTGATGATCGACGGCCGCCTGGTGCTCGACGACGGCCGCATCACCACGGTGGACGAGCGGGCGATCTACGACCGGGTGGAGGTGCTGGCGCGAGAGCAGGTGCGGCGCGCCGGGCTCACCATCGAGAGCAAGTGGCCGACTACAGGATGAAGCCCTTCAACCCCTTGCGGGCCAGCGCCTCGCGGGCCGACTCGGCCTGCTCGCGCGAGGCGTAGCCGCCGATCCGCACCACGTACGGCACCGCCGACGACTCGATCCGCCGCACGTCGGCGGGATAACCGTCGCGCTTCACCCGCTCGGCGAGCTGGCCGGCCTGCTTGGCGTTCTTGAAGGCCGCGATCTGGACCGTGAACGTTCGCCGGGAGGAAGCGGCCGGCGGCGCGGTGACCGCGGGCGGCGCCGGCTTCGTCTCCCGGGAGACGGTGGGGGCGATGACGGGCGCGGCCGGCTTGGTCTCCTTCGCGACCGCGGCTACCGGGGCGTGCGCGGCCGGCTTCGTCTCCTTCGCGATCGGGGCCTTCGGGAGGCCGACCGGCGGCGCCGTGGCGGGCGGCGCCGCGGCCGCGGGCGGCCCCGTCTCGACCACCGCGGCGCCCGAGGGCTTGGCGGTCACGGTGGCGATGACCGATTCCGGCGCCGGCTCGCGCTTGGACTGGGGCGGCGGGCCGATGTCGTACCAGCCGAGCCACTGCGGGATCGCGAAGACCAGCACGAAGGTGACGGCGGCGGCCGCGATCCCGATCCACATCCCCCGGAACGGGGAGTCCGACGGCTCTTCCATCTCCTCGTCGGTCTCGTCCTCGAGCCAGGCGGGCTCCTCGAGGGCCGGGAACTTCATCTGCGCGTCGTCCGCGCGCGAGCTCAGGCCCTCGCGAGGGAGATCGCGCTCCTCGGGCTCTCCGTGGTCGTCGTGCTCGCGCCGGGTCTCGTGTTCGGTCAGCATAGTCTCGGTGTAGCATGGCCCCCGCCGGCCTCCGGCAAGAATAAGCGCCGTCTCGGGTGACGCTGCGCGGCAGTGAAAAAATCTCCCACGCTCCGTCTTGACTCGACGCGGGGCCGGACGTAGCGTTCATCCGGTCCCGACGACGTCGACCCCCCGGAGGAGCCCATCCATGGACACGGTCAGCCACGTGAGTATGCGCCTCAAGGATCGGGTGGCCCTCGTGACGGGCGCGGGGTCCGGCATCGGCCGGGCCATCGCGCTGCGCTTCGCCCAGGAAGGGGCGCGGGTGATCGTGAACGACGTCAAGCAGGAGACGGCCCAGGCGACGGTGGACGCGATCGCGTCGGGGAGCGAGGCGTCGCGGGGGCGCGCGCTCGCCGCCGACGTGGCCGACTCCGGGCAGGTGGCGCGGATGTTCGCGGAGGTGGACCGCGAGTTCGGCGCCCTCGACATCCTGGTCAACAACGCGGGGATCGCGGAAGGGGCGCCGGGCGATCGGGAGAAGATCCGCGCGCGCTCGGAGGCGCGCATGGGCGAGCTCATGGGGGGCGGGCCGGTGACCACCCACTGGGATCTCACCCAGGAGATGTCCGACGAGGTCTGGCACCGGATGATCGGCGTGCACCTCAACGGGACCTTCTTCTGCACGCGCGAGGCCCTGCGGCTGATGGCGCGCCGCAACCGCGGGGCGATCATCAACATGTCGAGCGTGGCCGCGCTCATGGGGCTCGAGGCGGCCCCGCACTACAGCGCGGCCAAGGGCGGGATCCTGGCCTTCACCCGCGCGATCTCGCGCGAGGTGGCCTCGCGCGGGATCCGGGTCAACGCGATCTGCCCGGGCTACATCGACACGCCCATGACCAGGCCCATGTCGCCGGTCTCGCAGCGGCTGATCGTCGCCCGCACCCCGCTCGGGCGCTGGGGCGAGCCGGAGGAGATCGCGGCCACCGCCGCCTTCCTGGCCTCCGACGACGCCTCCTACTTCACGGGCCAGTGGCTCTCGCCCAACGGCGGTCTCTTCATCGGATGATGGGAAACGGGGTCAGGTCTTGTATTACGACATTTCCGCGCGCAACAAGATCGTTGCCCGCGATGAAAATGTCGTAATGCAAGACCTGACCCCGATCTAGCGCCCGGCCTACCGCGCGACGCGTGAGATGGCTGAGCGGGCGAGCGCGTCGGCGCGGTCGTTCAGCGGGTCGCCGCTGTGGCCCGCGACCTTGTGCCAGGTGACGTCGTGGTGCTCGAGGGCCAGGGCGATCAGCGGTTCCCAGAGGTCGCGGTTGTCCACCGGCTTCTTCTGGGAGTTGATCCAGCCGTTCTTCCGCCAGCGCTCGTACCAGCGGTCGCGAAAGCAGTTGATCACGTACGCGCTGTCGCTGTAGATGGCGACGCGCCGCCGGCCCGCGAGCGAGCGGAGGCCTTCGAGCGGGGCGGTGAGCTCCATGCGCTGGTTGGTGGTGGGGTTCTCGCCGCCCGAGAGCTCGAGCTCCCGGCCGTCCTCCATGAGGAGGGCGCCCCAGCCACCCGGCCCCGGATTGCCCGAGCAGGCGCCGTCCGTGTACATGACGATCGGGGGCTGCGTCGGCACTACCGACCCCTCAGGATGAGGGGCGCGCTCAGGAGGGCCAGTAGAGGTAGCGGCCGCAGGACTCGCAGGGGATCAGCGAGGCCTGCGCGCGAAGCTCCTGCAGGCGCTGGGGCGTGATCGTCATGCGGCAGGCGCCGCAGAAGTTCGGCTTGGTCACCGGCACGAGGGCCACCCCGCCACGGGCGCGCAGGATCCGATCGTAGTCACCCAGGATGGGGCCGGGGAGCTGGCCGGCCAGCTCCTTGCGCTCGGTGCGGACCCCGGCGAGCTCGGCCTCGACCGTGCGCAGCTGCTCCTTGGCGGTGGCCTCCTGGCCCCGGCCCTCGGCCTCGCGCTGCTTGAAGCGCACCTCGGCTTCACGGATGTCCCCGGTCAGCCGCTCCTGGGCCTCCATGAGGACCAGGATCTCCTCCTCCATCTTGGCCTTTTCCTGCTTGATGTCCTCGATCTCGATCAGGACCGCGGAGTATTCCTTGTTGGTCTTGACCTCGTACAGGCGGGCTTCGTTCTTGCTGCGCTTGGCCTGGACGACCTCCAGGTCCTTTTCCTTCGCGCGCTGGTCCTTGCGGGCGGCGTCGAGCCGGGTCTTGGCCTGCTCGACCTGCGTCCGGGCGTCATCGAGACCGGCGTGGATGGCGGCGATCTCCCTGGGGAGCCGCGCGGCGTCCGCCTCGAGGGCGGCGATGCGCGAGTCGATCGCCTGCAGATTGATCAGGGTCTGGAGCTTCTGGTCCACTATCTCCCTACTCGCGTTCGGTAAGGCATTTTTGATATCCGCTCGGCTCGCCTTCGGCTGCGCCTCGCCACTGCCCCTCAAGCATTTCTTGTATTCGCTCGGCTCGCCTTCGGCTGCACCTCGCCAAGCTTTTGGTGGGCCCACTTGGACTCGAACCAAGACCGGACCGGTTATGAGCCGGGGGCTCTGCCAATTGAGCTATGGGCCCGGCGGTCATCATACCACTGTGACCGGGGCTCACGATTCCAGGAAGCTCCGCAGCTTCTTGGAGCGCGACGGATGGCGCAGCTTGCGCAGGGCCTTGGCTTCGATCTGCCGGATGCGCTCGCGGGTGACCGCGAAGTCCTGGCCGACCTCCTCCAGGGTGTGCTCGCAGCCGTCGGACAGGCCGAAGCGCAGCCGCAGGACCTTCTCCTCGCGCGGGGTCAGCGAGTTCAGGACCTTGTTGGTCTGCTCGCGCAGGGAGAGGCCGATCATGCTCTCGACCGGCGAGCCCACCTGCTTGTCCTCGATGAAATCGCCCAGGTGGCTGTCCTCCTCCTCGCCGATGGGCGTCTCGAGCGAGATGGGCTCCTGGGCGATCTTGAGGACCTTGCGGACCTTGTCCACCGGCACTTCCATCTTGACCGCGATCTCTTCGGGGGTGGGCTCGCGTCCCAGCTCCTGGACCAGCTGGCGGGACGTCCGGATCAGCTTGTTGATGGTCTCGATCATGTGGACCGGGATCCGGATGGTGCGGGCCTGGTCCGCGATGGCCCGGGTGATCGCCTGGCGGATCCACCAGGTGGCGTAGGTCGAGAACTTGTACCCCCGGCGGTACTCGAACTTGTCGACCGCCTTCATCAGACCGATGTTGCCCTCCTGGATCAGGTCCAGGAACTGCAGGCCCCGGTTCGTGTACTTCTTGGCGATCGAGATCACGAGTCGCAGGTTGGCCTCGACCATCTCCTTCTTGGCCCGCGCGGCCTTGGCCTCGCCCTGCTTGATGATCTTGACGATGTTCTTGAGCTCCTCGGCCCGCGCGTCCGCCAGCTCCTCGGCGCGCTTGATCTTCTGCTGGGCCACCCACACCAGCCGCTCCTTGATCGAGGGGTGCTTGGACGCCGCCTTCTGGTAGAGATCGCGGTCCCCGTCGTCGCGATCGTCGTCGGCGAGCGAGGAGAGGAACGCGTCCACCGCGGTGGGAGCGGGGCGCTTGCCGTCCGACCAGAGCGCGATCTCGCGCTCGGCCCGGTGGATCTTCTCGACCAGCTTCTTGAGATCGTTGCCCCAGAGATCGAGGAGGGACTGCTGGAGGTTGAGACCGCGGAGGATCGAGAGGACCTTGCTCTTCTTGGCTTCGGCCTGCCCTTCGACTCGCTTCCAGGCCGGCTCGGTCTTCCCTTTCTTTCGCCCTCCGGCCTTGGCCTTGAGGCGTCGCCACTGATGGGTGAGACGCTCTCGCTCGCCCAGGAGCCGGTCCACGTTGCCCAGCTCGCGGATCACCGAGCGGCGCAGCGCGGCTTCCTTCTCCTCGGTGGACTCCTCTTCCGGGAAGTCCACCACGTCCTTGATCGGGATGATGTCCTGGCGCAGCTCGTCGCGCAGCGCGCGGATCTTCTCGACGGCCAGGCTGGTGGAGAGGATCGCGGCGGTCGCCTCGTCCTTGCCTTCCTCGATGCGCTTGGCGAGCGTGATCTCGCCCTCGCGGGTGAGCAGCGCCACCTTGCCCATCTCGCGCAGGTAGAGCCGGACCGGATCCTCGGTGCGGCCGACCGGGCCCGGAGTCAGATCGATGCGCCGCGGTTCCGGCTCCTCGTCGTCGGGCTCGGGATCGGCGGCCTGGGCCGCCATCTCGGACGGCAGCCGCACCGCCTTGGTGGAGTCCACGAGCTCGATGTCCATCGAGCCGAACATCAGCATGATGTCATCGAGCTGATCGAGGGTGACGAGGTCGGAGGGGAGAGCGTCGTTCACCTCGTCGTAGGTGAGAAACCCCTTCTGCTTCCCCTTGGCGATGAGCTTGTCCAGCTCCTCGATCTTCGGCTCTTCCACGGTCCGCGATTCGTCCGCCATGCCTCGCCGTTCTCCTGGTGGGTTAAGGGGTTTCGCTCTGGCGCGGAGGGCCGACCGGCCAATCGCTCGGCAGCCCCGGGCGCGCCAAGGCCAGCTCCCTGACCGCCTCCGCCTCCCGTTGCAGATCACGCTGCAGGCCTCGAAGCTCGTCCTCGAGCGCGGGCAGCGCCGGATCCCCGGTGGCCTGGGCGTCGATGATGGCCCGCGTCACCTGATGGACCCGGTGTTTTCGATGCCGGATATGGTACCGCCTCTTTAGCTCCGCGACGTGACTATGTGTATCGCCCCACTTGCGCTCCTCGACCAGGAGGGCGGCCAGCAGGCCCCGCTCGCGCTCCCCCTCGAGCTCGGCCATCAGCGCCTCGGGCAGCGCGCCGGGCACCCGCCGCAGGGCGGTCAGCACGAGGCGCAGCCCCTGATGGACCACGTCCTCATCCGCGAGCACGGGGAGAAGCTCGGCCCGGGCCTCATCGACTTGCAAGAGGAGGGCCACCAGATCCCGCTCGAAGGGAATGGGAGGAGGCCAGGAATCCGATTCCGCCGTTCCGCGCCCGGATTGCGCGAGCTGCTCGGGCCTCCGGCCCCGGGCGCGGGCGCCCTGCAGCTGCTGCGCCTCGATCCAGAGCTGGGTGGAATCCACGCCGAGCCGCCGGGCGGCCTCCCGCGCCAGCTCGGTGGCCTCCTCGGCATTGGCCACCTTGGAGAGGATCAGGGCCACGCGGGCGTGGGCATTGGCCCGGCCCCGCGCGGTGGTCAGGTCCTCATCGGCGAACGCCTTCTCGAGCACGAAGGAGAGCAAGGGGCGCGCCGCGTCGAGCCGTGCGGTGAGCGCGGCCGCGCCCTCGGCGCGCAGCAGGCTGTCGGGGTCGTGGCCGGCCGGCAGGAGCGCGACCCGGATCGGCAGGTGGCCCGCCTTCTCGAACCCGCCGGTGCGCGAGACGGACCATCCGAGGTTCTGGAGATCCATCACATCGTTCATCATCTCCTCGAGGCGCGAGGAGGCCTTCTGCCCGGCCGCGTCCGCATCGAAGAGAGCCACCACCTCGTCGGCGTAGCGGCGTAGCAGGCCGAGCTGGGCGGGGGTGAACGCGGTGCCGAGGGCGGCGACCGCCTCGCCGAAGCCGTACTGGTGCGCCATGAGGCAGTCGAGGTAGCCCTCGACGATGATGGCCCGGCTCCGCTCCCGCATCGCGATCCTCGCCACGTCGAGGGCGTAGAGCATCTGCCCCTTCACGTAGAGCGGGGTCTCCGGCGAGTTGAGGTACTTGGGCTCCTCGCCCGAGAGCGCGCGGCCGCCGAAGGCCACCACCCGGCCCTGGACGTCACGGATGGGGAACAGCAGCCGGCCCCGGAAGCGATCGTAGAAGCCGGGCCCGTTCTGGCGGGCCAGGATGAGCCCGGCCTGCACCAGGACCTCCTCGCCGATCCCCTGTCGGGCCATGACGCCCAGCAGCGCATTCCAGCTCTCGGGCGCGTACCCGAGACCGAAGCGCTTCGCGACCTCCGGATCCACGCCGCGCTGCTCGAGATAGGCGCGGGCCTTCTCGCCGCCCGGCTCCCACAGCGATCGCGTGTAGAACTCGGCGGCCAGCGCCATCGCGCGGCGCAGCGCTTCCAGCTTGCCGTCCACCTCGGGCGTCCGCTGGCTCGCGTCCGGCAGGGCGACGCCGGCGCGGTCGGCCAGGGTGCGCACCGCTTCCGGGAAGGCCACGCGCTCCTGGCGCATGAGAAAGCTGAAGGCGTCGCCGCCCGCCCCGCAGCCGAAGCAATGGTAGATGTTCCGCTTCGGGTTCACGGTGAAGGACGGGGTCTTCTCGGTGTGGAAGGGGCAGAGGCCCTTCCAGTTCTCTCCGCCCGACCGCTTCAGCTTCACGACCTGGCCGACGATCTCGAGGATGTCGGCGCGGGAGCGGATCTCGTCGAGGAGCTGCTGGGAGTATCCGCCCGGCATGGGAGGTCGCCTCAGCCCTGGGTGAGCGTGGCGACGGTGGCGCCGGCGCCACCCTCGGAGGACGCCCCCGGGCGATGATCGGCCACGAGGGGGTGGGCGCTCAGCAATTCCTCGACCGCCCGGCGGAGGGCACCCGTGCCCTTGCCGTGGATGATGCGAACCGATGTGAGCCCGGCCAGGAATGCATCGTCGAGGTACTTTTCTAGCAGATCGCGGGCCTCATCGGTAGTCCGTCCTATGATGTTCATCTCCACCCCGACCGTGCCCTTGCCGGGGGTGGTGATCCTCGAAGCCCCCTCACCCTGCCCTCTCCCCCTTCGGGGGCGAGGGTACGACGTGGCCTCACCCGAGGGGCTGCGCTGGATCACGCGCAGGGCCTGCATCGGCACCTTCACCGTCACCGCGCCCGCCTGCACCGTCACCGTCTCGCCGTCCACGCCCAGCGCGTCCCCCTTGAGCCCGAGGTGGGTGATCTCGACGCGATCGCCCACCCCGACCGGGCCCGCCCCGTCCGGCTCGGACGCGGTGGCCCCCGCAGTGTGCTCCACCTTCTGCGCGGTTTCCACCAGACGCTTGCGCGCGCGCTCCAGCTCCGGCCGGCTCTTCTCCGCGCGCTTGAGCCGGTCCCACTCCTCGTTCACGTGCCGCCGCACCTCGGTGACCAGGCGCTGCGCCTCCGCCTTGGCCCGGGCGATGGTCTCGCGCGCGCTCGTCCGCGCGGCCTCGAGCTCGGCCTGGGCCCGAGCGAGCAGCCCCGCGCTCTCCGCCTCGCGCCGCTCGAGGAGCGCGCCGCGCTCCGCCTCCTTGCGATCGCGGTCGTCGAGGCGGGCGAGCAGCTCCTGGAGCTGCCGCTGCTGGGTGGAGCGATGCGCGTGGGCCCGCTCGATCAGCGCGGCGGGCAGGCCGAGGCGCGCGCCGATGGACAGGGCGTAGCTCTGGCCCGGGCGATCGTAGATGAGCCGGAAGGTGGGGGCGAGCCGCTCGGGGTCGAACTCCACCGAGGCGTTGCGGGCCCGCGGATGCGTGGAAGCGAAGCCCTTGAGCGGCTCGAGGTGGGTGGAGGCGACGACCACCGCGCCGCGCGCGGCCAGATCTTCCAGCACCGCCTGGGCCAGCGCGGCGCCGTCGTCGGGATCGGTGCCCGCGCCCAGCTCGTCGAGCAGCACGAGCGAGCGGGCGTCCACCCGGTCGAGCACCTCGCGGAGCTGCTTGACGAAGGCGGAGAACGTCGAGAGGTTCTCCGCCACGCTCTGGTCGTCGCCCACGATGGCGAAGCACTGCGAGAACACGGGCAGGCGCGCCCCGTCGCGCGCGGGCACGTGGCAGCCCGACTGGGCCATGAGCACGAGCAGGCCCAGGGTCTTGAGGGCCACCGTCTTGCCGCCCGCGTTGGGGCCGGTGATGACGAGCACCGGACGCTCGCTCCCGATCTCGATGTCCATGGGGATTACTGGATTGTTGTATTCGCTCGGCTCGCCTTCGGCTGCACCTTGCCCAGCCACTGCGGCCGTCCAGCGCTGGGCGAGGAGGAGGGGGTTGAGGGCGCCGCGCAGGACGACGTCGCGCTCGTCGCCGATCGCGGGCTCGACGGCCTCCATGCGCTCGGCGAGGGCGCCGCGGGCGAAGATCAGGTCGAGGCCGCCGATGCCCGCCACCAGGTCGTCGAGCTCGGGCAGCGCGGCCCGCACCGCGTCGGTCAGCGCGGCCAGGATGCGGAGGATCTCGATCTCCTCCTCGCGCGCGGCCTGCACGAGGTCGTTGTTCGCCTCCACCACCGCCTCCGGCTCGACGAAGAGCGTGGCCCCGCTCTGCGAGCGGTCGTGCACGATGCCGCGCAGGCGGCCCTTGGCCTCCGCGCGGATCGGCAGCACGTAGCGGCCGTGGCGGACCGTGACGTAGCGCTCCTGGAACGTGGTGTCGGCATTGGGCGCGCCGAAGTAGGCCTCGAGCCGCTTCACCAGGTCGCGCCGCAGATCCCGGATGCGCTGGCGGACGCGGCGCAGCGCGGGCGCCGCCTCGTCGCGCACCTGGCCGTCGGCGTCGAGCGAGCGCCGGAGCAGGTCGGCCAGCTCGGTCTGACGCGGGAAGCCCGCGAGCGCCTCCGCGAGATCCGGAGCCACCGGCTGGATGGCGCGACCGTAGGCGAGCAGGCGTCCGGCCGCTTCCAGCAGGGGGATCAGCGCGGCCAGGTCCGCGGCCTCGGCCACCGAGCCGGGCACGCGCGCGGCTTCAAGCGTGGGCCGCACGTCCGGGATGCCCTCCCAGGGCGGCACGCCGGTCTGGCCCATCGCGGCCCGAGCCTGGCGGGTCTCGTCGAGCGCGCGCCGGATCGCGCCGGGATCCGTGTGCGGCTGCGTGGCGGTCGCCAGCTCCCGGCCCATCGGGGTCCGCGCCTCGCGGGCGAGGAGCGCCAGCACCTGCGGCCACTCGAGGCCGCCGCTGCCCGCGGAGAGCCGGAACGCGGGGCTCATCGGCGCGGGGCCCTCAGCGGCGTTCCACGAGGCGAAGCGCCTGGTCGGCGGCCTCGTCGCAGGCCGTCGCGATCGCCTCCTGCTCCTCGGGAAAGAACGGCGAGAGCACGTGGTCGGAGACGCGGTCCCGATCCTCGCCGGGCCGGCCGGGCCGGCCGATGCCGATCTTGACGCGGCGAAGGTCGTTGGTCCCGAAGGCCGCGATCAGCGAGCGGACGCCGTTGTGGCCGCCCGCGCTGCCGCTGGTGCGCACGCGCACCTTGCCCAGCGGGAGATCCAGGTCGTCGAAGACGATGATCAGGTCGGCCGGGCCCAGGTGGAGCTTGCGGGCGAGCCGGGCCACCGGGGCGCCGGTGACGTTCATGAAGCTGCCCGGCTTGATGAGATAGAGCGGCTCGCCCTGCCACCGTCCGGAGGCGACCGCGTGGCCGCCGTCGCGCTCGAAGCGCGCGTGAATGCGATGGGCCAGCGCGTCGACGACGCGCTGGCCCACGTTGTGCCGGGTGTTGCGGTACTCCGGGCCCGGGTTTCCCCAGGCCGACGATGGCCTGGGCCACCTACTTCTTCTTCTCGCCGCCCTTGTCCTTCGCGTCGCCCTCGGCCGTTTCCCCCTCCTTGGGCTTGCGCTCGGTGAGCACCTCGGGCTCGGCCGCCGCCACTTCGGTCGTCGCCACCGCGGCCACCACCGTCTCCTCGGCCGCCGGCGGGGCGATCGTGACGACCGCCTGGTTGGGGTCGTTGAGGACGCGCACGCCCTCGGGGATCTTCAGGTCCTTCACGGTCAGCACGTCGTGGATCGCCATGTTCGAGATGTCCGCTTCGAGGTACTCCGGGATGTTCCCCGGCAGGCAGGAGACCCGCACCTCGCGCAGCACCATCTCGAGGATGCCCTGGGTGTCCTTGACGCCGATCGCCTCGCCCACGTGGTGGACGGCCACCGAGACCTGGATGGCGCGGTCCATCGCGACCTCCTGCAGGTCCACGTGGATCAGGCTCTCCGAGACCGGATCGAACTGCATGTCCCGGATGATCGCCATCTTGGCGTCGGTGGTCCCCTCGAAGGTCACCCGGAAGAGCTGGGTGCTCCCTTCGTGGCCGTGGATGAGGCGCAGCACGTCCTTGGGCATCACCGCCACGTTCACCGGGCCCGCGCCGCCGTAGAGGGTCGCGGGCACCTGTCCCGCCCGGCGCAGGCGCCGCGCGGGCCCCTTGCCGATGCCCTCGCGCTTCCGGATCGTCAACTCACGCATTTCCATGCTTCATCTCCTTTGTATTCGCTCGCCTCGATCATTGTATCCGCTCGGCTCGCCTTCAGCTCGCCTCGCCGTGCGGCGGCTGCAGGTTGTCTCACACGAACAAGGTTGATACCGACTCCTCGTCGTGGATGCGGCGGATCGCCTCCGCGAGCAGCGGGGCGACCGAGAGAACGCGCATTTTGGACAGCTGCCGCTCGGGCGGGAGCGGGATCGTGTTCGTGATGATGACTTCCTCGAGCACGGACTCCTTGATCCGGGCGATCGCCGGTCCGGAGAGCACGCCGTGCACCGCGCAGGCGAGGATGCGCCGCGCTCCCTCGCGCCGGAGCGCGTCCACCGCCTGGATCAGGGTGCCCGCGGTATCGATCATGTCGTCGGCGATCACCACGTCCTTGTCCTTGACGTCGCCGATGAGGTGCATGAACACCGCCACGTTGTTGCCCTCGCGCCGCTTGTCGATGATGGCGAGTCCCGCCTTGAGCCGCTTGGCGAGCGCCCGCGCGCGCTCCACGCCGCCCGCGTCGGGCGAGACGAGGACGGGGTCCTTCAGGTCCTTCTTCGCCAGGTAGTCGATGATCACCGGGGGCGCCGCGAAGAGGTGATCCACCGGGATGTCGAAGAAGCCCTGGATCTGCCCGGCGTGGAGGTCCACCGCGAGCAGGCGCTGGGTCCCCGCGGCGGTGAGCAGATCGGCCACGAGCTTGGCGGTGATCGGCATCCGGCCCTGCACCTTGCGGTCCTGGCGGCCGTAGCCGTAGTAGGGCAGCACCGCGGTGATCCGCCGGGCGGACGCGCGCTTGAACGCGTCGATCATCACGAGCAGCTCCATCAGATGATCGTTCACCGGCGGGCACGTGGGCTGGATCACGAAGATGTCCTGGCCGCGGACGTTCTCGTTGATCTGCACGTACACCTCGCCGTCGGAGAAGCGCGAGACGTCCGCGTCGCCCAGGGGGACGTGCAGCGTCTTGGCGATCTCCTCCGCGAGCGGGCGGTTCGCGTTACCGGAGAAGAGCTTCAGCTCGTACATGCCGTCTCCTGTGCGCGTGCTTCGAGCAATGGTGGCTGGGGCGGGAGGAATCGAACCTCCATTGCGGGGGCCAAAGCCCCGAGTCCTGCCACTGAACGACGCCCCAGTGTGGTCACGTGGCGCGGATCGCGGGACCGGAGTTCGTGCGCACCGCCCAGCAGGCCCAGCCCGCCCGGCTCACCCGCGTCCGGATCTGCCGCGCGTGGTCCAGGGAGCGCGCCATCCCGAATACGGTCGGTCCGCTCCCGGACATGATCGCTCCAAGTGCTCCCGCCGCCAAGAGGGCCGCCTTCATGCGGCCGATGACCGGGAGCACCGGCTCGACCACGCTCTCCAGATTGTTCGTCAGCGCCGATGCCACCGTGTTCACGTTCCGTGTCCGGAGCGCCTCGATCACCCGCTCCGTGCCGGTGGCCTCGGCCCGCCAGCCCGCCGGCACCCGACCGTATACCTCTCGCGTCGACAGGGGCACGCGGGGATTCACCAGCACCAGGGCATAGCCGCCCCCGCCGGGCAGCGTGGTCAGCCGCTCGCCGCGCCCCCGGGCCACCGCACGCCCGGTTCCGAGGAAGAACGGCACGTCCATGCCCAGCTCCACCGCCAGCTCCTGCAGCCGCGCTTTGGGCCAGCGAAGCCGCCACAGCCGGCTCAGCCCCCAGAGCGTCGCCGCCGCGTCGCTCGAACCACCGCCCAGCCCGGCCGCCACCGGGATGCGCTTGCTCAGCCGGATCCGGGCCCCGGCCTCGATGCCCGCCGCCTTCTGGAGCAGACGGGCGGCGCGCATCACCAGGTTGCCGTCGTCGGTGGGCAAGTCAGGATCATCCGTGTGCAATGAGAGAGTGTCGGCCACTTCCAGCTTCAGGCGATCGAACAGGTCCACCGCCTGCAGCACCGTCGCGATCTCGTGATACCCGTCGCCCCGCTTCCCCAGCACCTCGAGGGCCAGGTTCACCTTGGCGGAGGTGCGAAGCACCACCTGCGCGCGCCCCCGCGACCGCTTCGACAAGGCAGCGTAGGCTACCATGTGCCGCGAAAGAGTGTCAACGGAAGTCTTGAATTCTAACGTGTTCCGGGACGGTCAGCTGCAGCAGCGCGGGGTCGAGCCCGGTGTTCATCTTGGGATCACGGTAGGTGACCGAGACGCGCAGCGCCCCGTCCGGCGTCTCGAGCCGGAGCCCGGCCGGCGGGGCGTCCGGCGGCGTCGGGGTGAACGTCACCCGCGCCGGATTCTTGCCGGTCCACTCGACCTGCTTGGCCTGCCCGCTGGCCGGGTCGAACCAAATGCGCTGCTCGACGTCGCGCCCGGTCAGGCGGACCGACGGGCCGGCCTCGTCGGGGGCCACCAGCTCCACCTGGGTCGGATCGGGCAGCGGCCGGGCGCGGGCCGCGAGCAGCGCGACGAGATCCTCACCGCCCAGCGCCAGGCCGAGCCAGCGCCGATTGGCGTCCGGGGAAGTCGGGGCGAGATAGGCCCGGTTGTCCAGTACCTCCCAGAGCGTGAGGCTCTGAGGGTCGCCGGCCACGATCAGCACCGGCGTGCCGAACGGCGAGAGGGCCTCGAAGCGGAGCGAGGCGGGCTCCCCCAGGAGCAGCATGACGCCGGAGAGGCGCTGGGACCGGCCGCTGCGGCGCAGCGTGATGTCGGCCAGGGAGCGCAGGTCGACCAGCGACCGGCGATGCTGCTCGATGCGGGCGAGGGCCGCGCGCGCTTCCTCGGCGATGGGGGGCGGGGCGGGGGGCGGCGCGGTGGTGGCGCAGGCGGACAGGCTGGCGACGGCCAGGAGGAGGCCGCCGGCCAGACGGAGCCGGCTACTTCTGCTCGGCCTTGGGCGGCGCACCCTTGACCCGGAGCTGGTTCTCCCGCGCGTCCCGGATCTTGATCCTCACTTGCGGGGCGGTGGGCGCGTTCGGGTCCACCTGCAGCGACTTCTCCCACGCCTCGATGGCCTCGTTCGCGAGGTTGTTCTTGATGTAGGCGTCGCCCAGGTGCTCGTAGAGCACCGGGTCTTCCTTGGCCAGGCTCACCGCGCGCTTCAGCTCGCGCAGGGCCTCTTGATAGCGGCCCTGCTGGTAGTACGCCCAGCCCAGGCTGTCGATGAAGTAGCCGTTCTCGGGCTCGATCGCGAGCGCCTGCTGGATGAGCTGGACGGCCTCGGGCAGGTTCGTGCCCTTCTCGGCGTACATGTAGCCGATGTAGTTGTACGACTCGGCGTGCTTGGGATCGATGACGAGGACGCGGCGGAACGACTTGATGGCGTCGTCGAAGCGCTGCTGCTTCTCCAGGACCACTCCGAGCTGGAAGTGGAGGTCCTTGTTCTTGTCGTCGACCGACAGCCCCTCGCGCAGCACGGACGCGGCCCGATCGTACTCGCTGGCGCGCTGGAGCGCGGTGCCCAGGTAGAGGAAGAGCTCGGGGCGCTTCGGCTCGAGGTTCACCGCCTCCTGCAGGGTGGCCACCGCCTCGTCGTGGCGCTTGGCGCGCCCGTAGAGGAAGCCGAGCTGCACGCGCGCGTCCACCGAGCGGGGATCCGCCTTGAGGATCTTCTCCAGCTCGTCCCGCGCCTCGTCGTCCTTGCCCGAATCCATCAGGGCGGTGGCCAGGTAGTAGCGCGTCCGCATGTTGCCCGGCTCGAGCGCGACGGCCTGCCGGAAGGCGGAGATCGCCTTGTCGTACTGCTTCTGCTCGTAGTGGATCGCGCCCAGCTTCAGCCACACCCGCGGATCGCGCGGGAGGGAGTCCACCAGCGACTCGATCTCGCTCTGGGCCTCGCCGTAGCGCCCGAGCTTCACGAGCAGATCGCCCAGCCGCTCCACGAAGGCCGCGTTGTCCGGGTTGGCCTTGAGCGCTTCCTTGTAGACCGCGACCGCGTCGTCGAGCTTGTTCTGGGCCTCGTAGACGAAGCCGAGCGCGGACCACGCCCCGTCGTGATCCGGGTCGAGGTCCACCGCGCGCTTGAGGTTGGTCAGGGCCTCGTCCCACTGCTCGTTCTCGATGCCGATGCGCCCCAGCAGGTAATAGCCCTGGGAGAGGTTCGGCCGCGCGGTCACCAGCCGCCGCAGCACCGCGCGCGCCTTGTCGTAGCTCTTGCCCTCGAAGTGGAGCTGGGCCAGGGCCAGGTAGCCGTCCGGGGTCTGCGGGTCGAGCGCCACCGCCCGCTCCAGCTCGGCCTCCGCCTCCGCGGTCTTGCGCTGGCGCTTGTAGAGGTCGGCCAGCGTCATGTGGGCGCCCGCGTTGTCGGGCTCGAGCGCGATGGCTTTCTGCGCGGCGGTGAAGGCGCCCGCGGTGTCGTTGATCCGGATCAGCCACTGGGAGAGCTGGATCCAGAGGACCGCGGTGTTGGGATCGAACTTGATGGCCTCACGGAGCTGGCCGATGGCCTGCGGCAGGCGGCCGGCGCGGGCCTCCATCTGCGCGATCACGTAGTGGTCGTAGGCCTCGCCCTGGACACCGACCGCGCGGCGGCCGGGCGGGGCGATCGTGATGCTCTTGGGACCGACCGGCTCCCCCTCGCTCGTCTGCGCGGTCGCGCAGCCGGCGAGCGTGCCCGCCGCGAACAGGAGCACGAGGACGGCCCCGCCCCGGCGCGCGATCAGGCCCTTGGCCATGATGCGGCGAACCGTGGAGGCCAGCGCCTCGTCGCGCACCGGCGCGGCGGCGGTTTCCACGAGGGCCATCTCGTCGGCGTCGAGCCTCAGCGGAGCTGCAGAGGCGGCCCGGCGGGACGGCGGCCGCTCAGGGGCCGGGGCGGGGCCGGCCAGGCTGAGGCGCAGCGCGGTGACGGACGGGCCAAACCGGGCGCGGACCGCTTCGAGGACTTCCGCGGATCGCATGGAGAGCTCCTGGAGCCAGGGGGAATTGTCGGCCATCACCGTGAGGGTGCCGGCCCGGAGCTCACCGGGCCGGGTGCGATGGGCCAGCTCCGCGCCGACGGCCCCGCGCCAGCTCTGGCGGATGCGCTCGGCGAGCAGCCGCTCTCCGAGGGCGGGTACGGCGGCGGTCAGCATCGTGCCTACACGGACCGGGAAGGAAGAGCGGGCCGACCCCATCGTGGATCCATGATACTTGAGCCGGTATGTCCTCGCTAGCTTGAACGGGGGGCCGCTGGCCGACCGGAGCGGGGAGGGGGCAAATTGACTCAGATCGTAGCGACATTTATAGTGTCGCTACCATGGCCCGACCCAAACGCGGGGAGATTCTGTCCCTGACGATCGACGACCTGGCCTTCGGGGGCGAGGGCGTCGGGCGGGCCGATGGCTACGTGGTCTTCGTCCCGGGCGGCCTGCCCGGCGATCGCCTCCGCGTGCGCCTCGTGCAGGTGCGCTCGCGCTTCGGGCGGGGGGTCATCGACGCCATCGAGGAGCCGTCCCCCCAGCGCGTGGACGCGCCCTGCCCATACTTTGGGCGCTGCGGCGGCTGCCGTCTCCAGCACATGGCCTATCCCGCCCAGCTCGCCTTCAAGGCCAAGCAGGTGGTGGACGCGCTGGAGCGGCTGGGCGGGCTCAAGGGCATCGAGGTCCGGCCCATCATCGGCGCCCAGGAGACGTTCGGGTACCGGAACAAGATGGAGTTCACGGTGGCGCGGACCGCGAAGGAGCCGCTGGTGGTGGGGCTCCACGAGGCCGATCGCTACGACTCGGTGCTCGACATCGAGCGCTGCCTGCTGCAGTCCGATCGCATGAACGCGCTGCTGGGCGAGGGGCGCGCCTTCTTCGTCGAGCGCGGCCTCACCGTCTACGAGCAGGACAGCGGCGAAGGGCTCCTGCGCTTCCTCATGCTGCGCGAGGGCACGCACACCGGTGAGCTCATGGCCAACGTGGTGACGTCCGCGCCCGCGGTGTCCGAGCTGGCCCCGCTCGCCCAGCGCCTGCAGGCGCGCGACCCGGGCACGACCAGCGTGGTCATGAACGTGAACCCCAAGAAGGCCAGCGTGGCGGTCGGGGTCGAGGAGCACCTGCTGGGCGGCCGCGACCACATCCGCGAGGGGGTGGGCGGGCTCACCTTCCAGGTCTCGGCCAGCTCGTTCTTCCAGACCAACACCCGGCAGGCCGAGCGCCTCTTCGAGCTCGTCATCGAGTCCGCGGGGCTCACCGGGACCGAGACGGTCTACGACCTCTACTCGGGCACCGGCGCGATCAGCCTGCTCCTGGCCCGGCGCGCGCGATGGGTGTACGGCGTCGAGGTGGCCCAGGCCGCGGTGGACGACGCGGGGGTGAACGCGGCGGCCAACCGGATCACCAACTGCACGTTCGTGTGCGGCGAGGTCCGCTTCGTGCTGCCCTCCCTGATCGCCAAGGGGGTGACCGCGGAGGTGGTGGTCGCGGATCCCCCGCGCGCGGGCTTCCATCCCAAGGCGCTGCACGCCCTCATCACGCTCGGGGCCCGCCGCATCGTCTACGTATCGTGCAACCCCACCACGCTGGCCCGCGACCTGGGGGAGCTGGTGCGCGGCGGCTACCGGCTCGAATGGGTGCAGCCGGTCGACATGTTCCCGCACACCCCGCACATCGAGGCGGTGGCCCGGCTGGAGCGCGTCGGCTCGTGAGGTCGTACCTGCTGCGCCGGCTCTGGCAATCCCTCCTGGTCCTCTTCGGCGTCTCGGTCGTGGTGTTCCTGATCCTGCACCTGACCGGTGACCCCGCCGCGCTCCTGCTGCCCCCCGACGCGACCGCCGAGGACATCGCGAGGTTCCGCACCGCGATGGGCTTCGACGACCCGGTGGCCGTCCAGTACCTCCGCTTCCTCAAGGGGGCAGTCCGCGGGGACTTCGGCGAGTCGTTGCGCCACGGCGAGCCCGCGATGCCCCTCGTGGTCGAGCGGCTGCCCGCCACCTTCCAGCTCGCGGGGGCGGGCCTCCTGATCGCGCTGGCCCTGGCGATCCCGGCCGGCATCATCTCCGCGATGAAGCGCAACACCGCGGTCGACTACATCGCGACGGTGTCCGCGCTGCTCGGGCAGGCCATGCCCACCTTCTGGCTCGGGATCATGCTGATCCTGGTCTTCTCGGTGCGGCTGAACTGGCTGCCCTCCTCGGGCCGCGGCGGCCTCGAGCACCTGATCCTGCCCGCGATCACTCTCGGGCTCTTCACCACCGCGCGCATCACACGGCTCACCCGCTCGGGGATGCTCGAGGTGCTCGCCCAGGACTACATCCGCACCGCGCGCGCCAAGGGGGTCGGCGAGTCGCCGGTGGTGTGGAAGCACGCGCTCAAGAACGCGTCGATCCCGATCGTCACCATCGTGGGGATCGACCTGGGCACCCTCCTCGGCGGCTCGGTCATCACCGAGACGATCTTCGCGTGGCCGGGGGTGGGGCGGCTCTCGGTGCAGGCCATCTTCAACCGTGACTATCCGGTCGTCCAGTCCGCGGTCTTCCTGCTCGCGAGCACCTTCGTGATCGTCAACTTCCTGGTCGACATCGTCTACACCTACCTCGATCCCCGCATCCGGTACCGCTGATGGCCGCGCTGCCGCCGTCCACTCCCGCCGAGGGCGCGCAGCTCCATCCCGCCGCCGCCCCCGCCGCCCCCGAGATCGCGCCGCCCGTCCGGCCGCGCCCCTGGGCGGACCGCGAGTGGGTGACGCTGCTCCGGCGGCTGGTGCGGCGCCGCACCGCGCTCTTCGGCATGCTCGTGGTGCTGGCGGTGATGCTGGCCGCCCTGATCGCGCCGATCGTCGCCCCGTTCGATCCGCTGGAGCAGGACATCGGCCAGCGGCTGCGGGAGCCGGGCTGGCAGGACGCGCAGGGGCGCGTGCACCCGCTCGGCACCGACCACCTCGGGCGCGACATCCTCTCGCGCATCGTATTCGGCTCGCGCATCGCGCTGGTGGTGGGGCTGGCCGCGGTGGTCATCTCGGGCGTGCTCGGCATGGTCATCGGGCTCGTGGCCGGCTACTTCGGCGGCCGCATGGACGACTTCCTGATGCGTCTGGCCGACGTCCAGCTCGCCTTCCCGTTCATCCTGCTCGCGATCGCGATCATCGGGGTGCTGGGCCCGAGCCTGCGCAACATCATCATCGTCATCGGGGTGTCGTCCTGGGTGGTGTACGCGCGGGTCGTCCGGGGCGAGGTGCTCTCGATCCGCGAGCGCGAGTACGTGCACGCGGCGGTGGCGCTCGGCAGCCGGCACTGGCGGGTCCTGGTCACCCACGTGCTGCCCAACACCTTCACCCCGTGGCTGGTGGTGGCCACCCTCGACATGGCGCGGGTGATCGTGATCGAGTCCGCGCTCTCGTTCCTCGGACTGGGCGTGCAGCCGCCCACGCCCACCTGGGGCGGCATGCTCGCCGATGGCCGTGTCTACCTCTCGACCGCCTGGTGGCTGGCGACGTTCCCGGGTCTCGCGATCCTCATCACCGTGCTCGGCATCAACCTCTTCGGCGACGGCCTGCGCGACACGCTCGACCCGCGGCTCAAACTCTGACCCGAGGCGCCATGGACAGCTCTGGAACGCTGGTACTCAGTGGGGCGCGGATCATCGACGGCACCGGGGCGGAGCCGGTGCGGGGCCGATCCGTGGTGGTGGAGGGCGGCGTGATCACCGCGGTGGTCGACGACGCGCGGGCGCCGCGGGGCAACGGGCTGGACCTGGCGGGCTACACGCTCTTGCCCGGGCTCATCAACTGCCACGTGCATCTCTGCTTCGGGGCGGAGGCCGATCCGGTGCGGCCGCTGCGCGAGGAGCCCCTGGCCCTGACCGCCATCAAGGCCTTGCTGCGCGCCCGCGAGACGGCGCGCGCCGGGGTGACCACGGTGCGGGACCTGGGCGGCCGCGAGTACGTGGAGATCGCCGCGCGGCGGGCGATCCAGGAAGGGCTGATCGACGGGCCGCGCATCCTCGCCGCCGGCCGCCCGGTGTGCATGACCGGCGGGCACGGGCACTGGCTCGGCCGCGAGGCCGACGGGCCCGACGACGCGCGCAAGGCGGTGCGCGAGCAGCTCAAGGCGGGCGCCGACGTGATCAAGATCATCGCCACCGGCGGCGTGATGACCCCGGGGGTGGAGCCCGGCTCGCCCCAGATGACCCTCGAGGAGATGCGCGCGGCCATCGAGGAGGCGCGCAAGGCGGGGCGCCGCACCGCGGCCCACGCGATGGCCGCGACCGGGATCAGCGAGGCGATCGACGCGGGGATCACCTCGATCGAGCACGGCGTCTTCCTCACCGAGGAGATCGTGGCCCACATGCGGCGCGACGGAACCTTCCTGGTGCCGACCCTGAACGCGCCCATCGCCATCGCGGCGGGCGGGCTCGCGGCGGGGATCCCGCAATTCATGGTCCGCAAGTCCGAGCAGGTCGTGCCCGCGCACGTGGCGAGCTTCCAGCTCGCGCATCGCGCGGGGGTGCGCATCGCGGCGGGCGCCGACTCGGGCACCCCGCTCAACTTCCACGGCTCCCTGCTGCCCGAGCTCACGCTGATGGTGAAGTACGGCATGACCCCGCTCGAGGCGATCCGGTGCGCCACCGTCACCGCGGCGGACTGCCTGGGCCTGGGCGAGGTGACCGGCCGCGTGGCTCCCGGTTACGCGGCGGATCTGATCGCGGTCGCGGGCGACCCGGCCGAGCGCATCGAGGCGCTCGCGGATCTGAAGCTCGTGCTCGTGAACGGCCGCGCGGTCGGCGGGGTGTAGCTCAGCGGCCCGACGCGGGCAGCAGCCCGAGCCGGGCCGCCGTCGCGAGGAGCGCCAGCACCGCGAAGCCGATGCCCCCCACCGCGACCACCGCCTCGCGCCAGCGCGGCGGTCGCAGGGCCTCCGGCAGCAGCGCGCGATTCAGGCGCAGGGTGTGGAAGGACAGCACCGCGAAGTTCACCGCCGCGATGTCCGCGCCGATCACGATCAGGGTGAGGGGATCCGCCACCGTCATGGCGAGGCACCCCGCGAGCACGAAGAGCGCGAGCACCGGGTAGTAGACCCGGCCCGCGCTGACCGGTCGCACCCCCGCGGTCCAGAGCATCTCGGTCACGTTGCGCGTGAAGCCCTCCACGATGCCGACCTGGGTCGAGAAGAAGATCCAGAGCGTGGTCAGCAGCGCGGGCAGCCAGAGCAGGGCCGAGTAGCGCCGGGTCAGCTCGCGCGCGAAGACCGCGCCGGCCCCGAAGCCGCCCATGTCGGTGCCCGCGGGCACCGCGTCGAGCGCGAGCAGCACCGGCAGGCCCATGCCGATCAGGCAGCCCGCCGTCCACAGATAGGAGAGGTCCGCCCGGAGATAGCGCCACCACTCGCGCCACTTCGCGAGGTTCGCCTCGCTGGGCGGGAAGATGGCCCCGTCGCGCGGCAGCAGGATGGTCTGGTCGCCCACCGGCGTGGGCTGCGCCCCCACGGTGCCCGCCATGCCGAAGCCCTTGTCGCGCAGCCAGTAGGTGAGCATGGCGTTGATGGTCCCGCCCGCGCCGGAGTACGCCGCGAAGGCGGTGACGAGCGTCCAGTCGATCGTGGCGGCGGGGAAGCTCGTCGCGACGAAGCCGGGCTCCCACAGCGGCCGGCCCGCGAAGCTCCACGCGAGCCGGGACCAGGCCGTCCCGGGCACGAAGCGGACGGCCAGCGCGACGAGGAACCCCAGCATCCACGCCATCATGATCCACTCGGCGATCTCGAACGCCCGCTGGGCGCGCCGGCCGAGCAGCACGAGCCCGACCGCGGCGAGGAAGATCAGGTACCCGAAGCCGACCACCGCGTCGCGGTCCTCCGCGCGCGGCACGCGGCCGAGCAGCAGCGCGGCGAGGGCGGAGCCGCCCGCGAGCGCCCAGCCGGGCCAGCCCACCTGCGCGAGATGGAGGAGCGAGTAGCCGGCGGCCCAGAACCCCGCGCCGGGCCGCTGGCGCATGAAGCCGGTGAAGATGGGCTCGCCGGTGGCCAGCGTGTAGCGCGCCATCTCCGCGTTGAGCGCGGCCTGGAAGAGGATCGACAGCGTGCAGACCCAGAGCAGGGTCGGGCCGTAGGCGGCGGCGATCGCCGGGCCGAGCAGCCAGTCGCCCGCGCCCAGCGAGAGCCCGAGCAGGATCGCGCCCGGTCCGATGACCCGGACCAGGTTGATGGGGTTGTAGGCGGGCGCGTGGGGCAGGTCGCCCTGCCGCCACGCGGGCAGGTCGCTCACGCGCGGGCGCGCCTCCGTCGCCAGATCCAGAGGGTGAGCCACGCGGCGGGGACGCTCCACCAGAGCCAGCCCGACGGCGCCGCAGCGGCCACGTCGATCGCGAGCAGCACGGTGCCGCCGGCGGCGGCCGCCCAGAGCAGCAGCCACGCGAGCCCATCGGCGGCGCGCCACATCCCGCGCGCGGCCACCAGGAGGGCCGCCGCCGCCGCGCCGCTGTCGAGCAGCACGTCGGCGATGCGCCCTTCACGGGTGGGGGTGAAGGCCTGGTGTGTCTCGTCGAGCCCGGCGGTGAGCGCGGCGAGCGCGAGCGGCCAGCGCCAAGGCATGGGCGCGTCGGGGCCGGCGAGGGCGCGCCGCCAGAGCAGGGCGAGCACCGCGTACTCGACGACGTGGCCGGTCTTCCGCAGCAGCCAGTGCGCGCCCGCGATCTGCTCGGGGGTGGCCCAGGGCAAGAGCGCGCGCAGCCAGGGCTCGAAGAGCGGGGTCGTGGCGCCGCCGTGCCACCGGGCGCCCGAGAACCACGCGATCAGCACCGACCACGCGAGCGGCGGCAGGAACCGGAGGGCCGTCGTCACGGCTTCCTAGCGTGGCACAGGGGCACCACGTTGACAACGGCGGCGTGCTCAGAAGAGCGCGCGCTCCACGAACAGGATCGAGCCGATGAGCAGGGTGGCCAGCGAGGCGATCCGGATCACGCGCGTCTCCCAGCGGGTCCGCCGGAGGAGGGCCAGCGCGGGCAGCGCGAGGGCCACCACGAGAGCCTGCCCGAGCTCGACCCCGACGTTGAAGCCGAGGAGCGAGAGGACGAGGCCCTGCGTGGGGAGCCCGACCTCGCGCAGGACGGACGAGAAGCCGAAGCCGTGGACCAGCCCGAAGCAGAAGCTGACCAGCCACCGCCGGGCCACCAGCGAGCGGAAGAGGAGATTCTCGCCCGCGACCAGCGCGATCGACAGGGCGATGACCGACTCGATGAGCCGATCGGGCAGGGTCACGACGTCGAGGGCCGCGAGGGCGAGGGTCGCGCTGTGGGCGAGGGTGAACGCGGTGACGATCCGGAGGAGCGAGAGCCAGCCGCCCCCGCGCAGGAGCAGCACGAGGAGGAACAGGAGGTGGTCCCATCCGGTCAGGATGTGCTCGATGCCGAGCCACACGAAGCCGCCGGTGCCGCGCCGCCGCTCGTCGAGCCGCACGCGGGTCTCGCGCGATTCGGTGCCGAACGCGAACTGATTCGTCGTCCCCGCCGCGTCGATGCGGGCGAGGGTGTGATAGTCCGCGCCGAGCACGTCGAACAGGTCGTCCCGGATCACGAGGTCGCGGATCTCGACGCCGCACGCGTACTCGACCACGAGGGTGACGCTCTCCGCGGGCGACGCCGGATCGGCCACCGAGCCGGGATCCGGCTCGCAGCGTCGTCCCTGCGCGGCCAGCGTGATCTTGTCGCGGATCCAGCCCAGCAGCTGGTCTCGCGCCGGGCCGGGTCCGGCGCGCGCGAGCCGGAGCGCCTCGGCCACCGCCGGGGGCACGCTCGCCGGCCAGAGGGTCAGGGCATAGCGGGCGCCGGTGCCGTCGACCGCGAGCGAGGCGTAGCCGTTGCGGCCGCCGGTATGGGCCGACGCCGGGCTCGTGGCGGCCGCGGTCACGAGCGCGAGGCCGGTCAGGGCCCGGAAGGTGGCTCTCATCGCGAGCCCGTCACGGTCGCGCCGGGGGCAGGCGCGGCGCCCAGCGCCCGCACCAGGTCCCGCAGGTTGTCGATCTGGTACGCCGGGATGGTGACCACCACCGGGTGCCCCACCACCGTCACGTACCGGCTGACCGTGTCCGGGGCGAGGTGGCCCACCGCGTACTGGACGAGCGGCTGCGACTGCCCCGGGCGGTAGACGAGGATCACGAGCTCGGGCGCGGAGACCCCGTAGGCCGCACCGTCGCGCCCGAGAGGGAAGTCCCGCTCGACGCGCGTTCGCCCGAACGCGGCGAAGGCGCGCGCGATGCGGTCGGCCCGCGCCGGATCCGGATCGTGCTGGTGGGGCCCCTCGGCGCCGCCGTGGGCGCCGTGGTAGAACCAGGCGCCGGTCGCGTCGCGCTCGAAGCGGTGGAGTCTCCCCGCGTCGGCGATCTCGATCGCCCCGAGCTCGCTGAGCGGCACCGGCAGCAGGAGGCGAGGGTCGGCGCCGCCCGCACTTCCCGACGTCGCGCGGAGCCGGTCGGTCCACTCCAGCGCCCCGATCCCCAGCGCCACCACCCCCAGCAGCAGCCAGACGACGATGAGGCCGCGCCGGCGCCCCGGGGCCCGGCTCAATGCTGCTTCCACCACACCGCGGTCCCCACCACCGCGAGCAGGGCGGGGACCAGGAGCACCGAGAGGAAGAAGGTCGCCTTCATCTGCCGGTTGGTGAGGTTGATGCGGGGCAGATCGGTGGTCCGCGGGGTCAGGCCGATCAGGTTCTCCTGCGCGCCCAGGTAGTTGATGGTGTTCAGGAAGAGCGCGCCGTTGCCCATGATGTGGAAGAAGGAGTTGGTGGCGAAGTCCGAATCGCCCACCACCGCGATGCGCGAGCGCGGGCCCTCGGGCGCGGGGCCGTCGCCGGCGGCGACCGGCCGCCGCAGCGCGACCACCATCAAGGTGTTCGGCCCCGGGACGTCGCGGCCCTTCACGAACCCCACGCGGTCGGGGCTGGCCTGCCCCCAGCTGTTCTTGGAGGTGTTGAGGAGCGGGATCACCGAGGTGCCCGGGACCCGCTGCGGGGTGGGGGAGAGCGAGCGCGCCCCCGGGAAGAAGGTGAGGGGAAGGTCGCGGGTGATCTGGTGCCGATTGGGATCGCTGACCGCCGGGGACGAGACGTCCGCCCAGAAATGGCTCGCCTCGTCGATGACGATGTCGTCGTCCACCACGATGCCGTACTCGCGGATCACCGGCTCGAGACCGGTGGCCACGAACGGGTCGAGCATGAACAGCGCGCTGCCGCCCGCCGCGAGGTAGGTCCGGATCGCGTCCACCTCGGCCGGGAGCAGCGGCACCTTCGGTCCCGCCACCACCAGCACCGCGCAGCCGGCGAGCCCGTTCGTCTGCTGCAGCAGCAGGACCTTCTCCGCCTTGTAGTTGAGCGTCTCCAGCGCGTTGCGGGCCTTGGCCAGCCCGTGACGCTCGTGCAGCACGTACTTGGCGCCGAGGCCGTGCGAGTGGCCGGGGGCGCCCTCGAGGTGATCGTGGGACTCCAGGCTGAACGGATCCGGCTCGCGGTGACCATCGAGGAAGCACACCCGCTGGGTCGCGCTCTGGGAGACGCGCAGGATGCCGTTCGCGATGTCGGTCTCGCTGCTGCTGTTGACCTGGAGCGTGCGCCCCTCGCTCTCCAGGACCGCGGTGCCCGCGAAGTTCACCCCGAGCATGCGGGCCTGCGCGGGGCTGATCATCGGGTCGTAGAACTCGACGGAGATCCGCGGGGTCTGCGCGGCGATCAGCTGGTAGAGCTCGACCGTCTCGCGCATCATCGGATCGTGGAAGAAGACGATGCGGACCGGCCGATCGAGCCGCTTGAGCATGGTGACGGTCGGCTCGGCCAGCGAGTAGGCGCCGGTGCTGGAGAGATCGAAGCGGAGCGGATAGCGCGCCGAGAGGTACGCGACCGCGCACAGAAGGCCGACGATCCCCACCGTGAAGAGCGCGATCTCCGCCCGGCGGCGCCGCGCGAGCGCGGCGAGCTCGGCACGGAGGCCGAGCGCGCCGACCGCGGCGAGGAGGACGCCCGCCCCGGCGAGGACCCACGTGGCGGTGACGGCCTCGAGGAGGATCGCGTGCACCGCGAGCGCCGCCGCGAGCAGGGCGATCCCCGCGAGGAGGAGCCACCCCGAGCGGATCGTGCGAGTCCGGCTCAGCGTCGCCACTGGAGGTAGGCCGCGCTCAGGGTGAGGGCGGCGGTGGCGACGACCAGGAAGAAGACCACGCCCTCGGTGCGCACGAGCCCCTGGATGAAGTCGGTGAAGTGCAGGGAGAACGACAGGTAGGCGACGAACGCGCGCACCCCCGGCGAGGTCTGGAACGACTGGAGGTGCCCCACCCACCAGAAGGCCAGGAGGGCCGCGGCCGAGAGCAGGGCGGCCACGATCTGGTTGTGGGTCAGCGTCGAGAAGAGCTGGCCGACGGCCAGGCAGGCCAGCCCGAGCAGCACGAAGCCGATGTAGCCGGAGAGGATGGTGGTGCTCTCGGGGGTGCCGAAGAGGTAGAGGGGGATGAGGTCGACCATGGTGCCCGCGGTGATCAGCAGGAGGATGGTGACCGCGCCCAGGAACTTGCCGGCGACGATCTGCCACGGGGTGAGCGGCAGGGTGAGGAGCAGCTCCGCGGTGCCCGCGTTGTACTCGGCCGCGAGGAGCCGCATCGAGACCACGGGGGCCAGCGTCATCAGGAGGATCCCCATGTTCTGGAACGTCCCCGCCATCGCGGTCTCGCCGCTGAGGAAGATGTTGTAGAGGAAGAAGTAGCCGCTGCCGAGCAGGAACACCGCGACCACGTAGTAGGCGATCGGCGAGCGGAAGTAGGTCGCCATCTCTTTCCGGTAGACCGCGAGGGTCCCGCTCACGCCGCCGCTCCGCGCCCGGTCGGCTCCTGGACGTAGCGCAGGAAGATGTTCTCGAGCGTGGGCTCGCGCCGTTCCAGCCGGTGCAGGTCGAAGGGGCCGGCCACCGCGCGGGCGATCGCGGCCTCCACGCCGTCGCGGGACTCGACCTGGCAGTCGACGATGAGCGCCCCGGGCTGGGCCGCGTCTCCGCGGATGTCGACCGCGCGGACCCCGTCCACCGCGCGCAGCGCGTCCCGCAGGGCCGGCGCCTCCCCGGTCACCCGCAGGCTCACCTGGTTGGTCTGCTCCATCGCGCGCTGGAGGCCGGCCGGCGAGTCGATGGCGAGCAGGCGGCCGTGGTTGATGATGGCGACGCGCTGGCAGATCAAGGTGACCTCGGCGAGGATGTGGGTGCTGAGCAGGACCGCGTGGCCGGCGCCGAAGGCGCGGATCACCTCGCGGGTCTCCTGGATCTGGCCGGGATCGAGCCCGGCGGTGGGCTCGTCGAGCAGCAGCACCTCGGGCGCCCCGAGGAGCGCCTGGGCCAGCCCCAGGCGCTGCCGGTAGCCCTTGGAGAGCTTGAAGATCTCGTCGTCCATCACCGCTTCCAGGCGGCAGGCCGCCGCGACCCGCTCGATCTCCCCCCGGAGGGCCGCGCGCGATACCCCCTTCACCCGGGCCACGAAGCGGAGATAGGCGGAGACGTCGAGCACGTCGTAAAGCGGCGGGCGCTCCGGCAGGTAGCCGATCAGGCGGGCCGCGTCCACGTTGTCGGTGGCCATGTCGCGCCCGGCCACCGTCACCCGGCCCGAGGTGGCGGCGGTGAAGCCCGCGATCATCCGCATGGTGGTGGTCTTGCCCGCGCCGTTCGGCCCGAGGAATCCCACGATCTCTCCCATCCCGACCGCGAAGGAAAGGTCGTGGATGATGGTCCGAGAGCCGTAGCGCTTGGAGACCGACTCGAGACTGATGAGGGGGGATGCGTTCATGGCGAGAACACGAAGGCCCCCCGCGTGAGCGGGGGGCCTTCTCACACCGCGGTGATCGCGGCGGCTACTTATACCACTGGTTGCCCTTGGCCTTGAACTGGTCCTGGTCGTGGGCGAAGAAGATCTCGCCGTCCTCGAGGTCGCGGATCATCTTCAGCCGGTTCACCGAGTTGTTGTAGTCCTTGACGCTGTAGTTCAGGCCGGCCGGGTAGCCATCCAGGTTCTCCTGCATCCAGATGGCGTCCTGCGACATGATGATCGTCTTGCCGCTCGCGAGCTTCGCCTTCACCGACTGGTGGCCGAGGGTGTGGCCCGGAGTGCTGAGGATCATGACCGACCCGTCGCCGAAGAGGTCGTAGTCCCCGTCGAGCTCCAGGTAGTTGAAGTCACGCGCGGGCCCGTCGAAGTCGCCCATCACGAACACGCCGCCGCCCCGCTGGAACTTCTCCGGCCACCACGCCTGGTACAGCTCCTTCTTCTGGATGACGTGGACCGCCTTCGGGAACATCTTGATGTTTCCGATGTGGTCGAGGTGCGAGTGCGACGTGATGACCACCTTCACCTTGTCGGTCGAGTAGCCGAGCTTCTGGAGCTGACGATCGATGACGTCGTCGCGCTTCTGGCTCGGCCGGAGCCCATCGCAGTTGCCCGGGACCCAATAGTTCTTGCAGGCCCCATCCGAGATCCCCACGTTGTTACCGGTGTCGAACACCACCAGCCCCTTGGGATGGTCGATGACCCACATGCTCACCGGGATCGTGATGTTGCGCGCCTTCTCCTTCGGCACGCTCGGGATCAAATCGGTGATGGGGAACGGGCCGAACATGCCGCTGGTCGTCCAGTAGAGGCCCTTGACCTGGGCCGCCGCCGGGGAATGGAGGGAGAACAGCAGGGCTGCAAGCGCCGCGACGAACCCGAGCTTCCTCATGGATCGATCTCCTTTGACCACCTGCAAGGGCGTGTTGCCGATCCGCATCGCGACTTCGACTGGGCGGGACCATAGCGCAATAGTTTCGCGGCTGTCAAGGCCGGCTGCGGCAGGGGCCCGGGATGCGGAGCCGCTGCAAAGTTGACAACTTGCGCCCACTAAACATAGGCTGAGCCCCATGCAGATCCGGGAGCTGCTCGACGAGCTCTTGACCTCGCTGGAGACCGGGCCCCTGATCACCGCGGTCCGCCACTTCGACGCCAAGCCCCCGGTGTTCGCCCCGTTCCCGTCCTCGCTGGACCCTCGCATCGTGGAGGCGCTCAAGTCACGCGGGGTCCAGCAGCTCTACTCGCACCAGGCCAAGGCCTTCGACACGGTCGCCAAGGGGGAGCACCTCGTGGTGGTCACGCCCACCGCCTCCGGCAAGACCCTCTGCTACAACTTGCCCGTGCTCCAGGCGCTGGTCCAGCAGCCCGAGGCGCGGGTGCTCTACCTCTTCCCGACCAAGGCGCTCGCCCAGGACCAGCTCGCCGAGCTGATGGAGCTGTCGAAGTCGCTGCCCGACATGCGGATGTTCACCTACGACGGCGACACCCCGCAGGACGCGCGGCGCTCGGTGCGGGCGCGGGCCAACCTGGTGCTGACCAATCCCGACATGCTGCACTCGGGGATCCTGCCGCATCACACCAAGTGGGTGAATCTCTTCCAGAACCTCAAGTACGTGGTGATCGACGAGCTACACGCCTACCGCGGCGTCTTTGGCAGCCACCTCGCCAACGTGCTGCGGCGGCTCAAGCGCATCTGCCGGCACTACGGAGCCACCCCGCAGTTCATCATGGCCTCCGCGACCATCGCCAATCCCGGCGACCTGGCCCAGCGCCTCACCGGGGAGACGGTGGTCGAGCTGAACGAGAGCGGGGCGCCCACCGGCGAGAAGACCTTCATGGTCTACAACCCGCCGGTGGTGAATCCGGAGCTCGGCATCCGCGCGCCCTACCTCGGGGAGGCGTCGAAGCTCGCGACGCGGTTCCTCCGGAAGAAGGTCGCCACCATCGTGTTCTGCCAGAGCCGGCTCTCGACCGAGGTCGTGCTGGCCTCGATCAAGAAGGGCGTCGAGGACAAGACGGGCGACTCCGGCATCGTGCGCGGCTACCGCGGCGGCTACCTGCCGCTGCGGCGGCGCGAGGTGGAGCAGGGGCTGCGCTCGGGCGACGTGCTGGGGGTGGTGTCCACGAGCGCGCTCGAGCTGGGGATCGACATCGGGCACCTCGACGTCGCGGTGCTCGCGGGCTATCCCGGCACCATCGCGTCCATGTGGCAGCAGGCGGGCCGCGCGGGACGGCGCAGCGGCGAATCCGCCGCGGTGATGGTGGCCACCAGCTCGCCGATGGACCAGTACCTGGCCGCGCATCCCGACTACCTCTTCGGGGCGTCGCCCGAGCACGCCCGCATCAATCCGGAGAACCCCTTCATCCTGATCAACCACGTCAAGTGCGCGGCCTTCGAGCTGCCGATCGGCGCGGAAGAGGCCTTCGGGGGCGACGTGTCGAGCCACCTGGCCGCGCTCGAGGACGAGGGCGTGCTGCATCGGGCGGGCGAGCACTTCCACTGGAGCTCGGAGACCTACCCGGCCGATCACATCTCGCTCCGCACCGTCACCTCCGACAACTTCCTGGTCATCGATACGACCTCGCGCGACGCGGCCCAGGTCAAGCGGCGGCAGATCATCGCGGAGGTGGACTGGAAGAGCGCCTTCGCCATGATCTATCCGAAGGCGATCTACATGCTGGAGGGCGATCCCTTCGAGGTGCAGGAGCTCCACTACCGCGAGGACGAGGAGAAGGTGGCCTACGTCAAGCGGGTGGCGGTGGACTACTTCACCGACGCGATCAGCGCCAAGGGGGTCTGGATCCTCCAGCGCCTCGCCCGGCAGGAGACGCCCGGCCTGCTCGCCGAGCAGGGCGAGGTCCTGGTCGCCGAGAAGGTCGTCGGCTTCAAGAAGATCAAGATGGGCACGCTCGAGAACGTGGGCTCGGGCGAGGTGGAGCTGCCGCAGCAGGAGATGCAGACCACCAGCGTCTGGCTCACCCTCCATCCCGGGCTGCTCGCCGAGATCTCCCCGCGGCGCGACGACCTGGTGGACGGGCTCCGCGCCCTCACCCATCTCCTCCACAGCCTGGCCCCGATCTTCCTGCTGTGCGATATCCGCGACGTGGGGGCGTGGCTCGGCGACGGCTCGCCGTCGCAGGCCGGGCAGGTGGTGACGCGGGAGACCATGCGGGCCCAGCTCCTCCAGGGCGAGACCTTCACGCCGACGATCTACCTCTACGACAACCAGCCGGGCGGCATCGGCCTGGCCGAGCGGATCTTCGAGGTGCTGCCCGAGCTGCTCACGCGCGGGCTCGAGACGCTCGAGGCCTGCGGCTGCCGGAGCGGCTGCCCCTCGTGCGTGGGGCCCGTGAACGAGGTGGGTCGTCAGGCCAAGCCGATCGCGGCCGGGATCCTCAAGCGGCTCGTGGCCCGGCGCTGACCCCTCCGCTGCCGTGGCGCGCGATCTTACCGAGCTGACCCGCATCATCCGCCGCATCGAGGCCAAGAGCCGCGCGCGCCCGGCCGCGGGCTCGCCCCGGTCGCTGGAGGGCCTCCTCGACGGCGCGGTCGAGGAGACCGAGCGCGGCAAGCTGCTGGTGGTGCGACGCCGGTTCCCGGTAGGACACCGTCACGGGGACCAGTCGCTGCTGGCCGCGCGCGAGGCGACGCCGGCCGCGCTCGCCCTGCTGAGCCGCGGCGATGTGCCGGTGGCCGACGGGCGCCGGCTGCTCTACCTCGACACCGAGACGACCGGACTCGCGGGGGGCACCGGCACCTACGCGTTCCTGGTGGGCGTCGGCTTCTTCGACGGCGACGAGTTCGAGGTGCGCCAGTTCTTCATGCGCGATCTCGACGAGGAGCCGGCGCTGCTCACCGTCCTCGAGGAGACGTTCCGGCGGTTCGACGGCTTCGTCACCTACAACGGGGCCGGCTTCGACCTGCCGCTGCTCGAGACGCGCTTCGTGCTCGGCCGGCGCCGGTTTCCCGGCGACGTCTTCCACGTGGACCTGCTCGGCCCCGCGCGTCGGCTCTGGAGCGCGCGCCTCGCCGACTGCCGGCTCGGGACGGTCGAGCAGGATGTGCTCGGGTTTCTCCGCGACGACGACCTGCCGGGCGCCCTGATCCCCACCGTCTATTTCGAGTACCTGCGGCGGAAGCGACCGGACGAGCTGCCGCGGGTGTTCGAGCACAACCGGCACGATATCCTGTCGCTGGCCGCGCTGACCGGCTGGGTCGCGGACGCGGTGGCGCGCGCGCCGCATCCCGAGCTCGATCCGGAAGCGCTGGCCGGCCTCGGGCGGATGCTCGAGGCGGCCGAGCCGGAGCGAAGCCTGGCCTGCTACCGCCTGGCGCTCGACACCGGCCTGCCCACCCCGTCGCGCGAGCGCCTGCTCCTGCGGCTGGCCCACCGCGAGAAGCGGCTGGCGCGATGGGACGAGGCGCGCGCGCTCTGGGAGGCGGCGGCCCGCTCGCCGCGGGAGTTCGATCCGCGCCCGTGGGAGGAGATCGCCAAGGTCCACGAGCATCGCCGGCGCGATCTCGCGGCGGCGCGGGAGGTCGTGGAGGAGGCCCTCGCGCTCGCCCGGCGGCACCGCGCCTCCGCCCGCGTCCAGGCCTCGTTCGAGCACCGCCTCGAGCGGCTCGGCCGCCGCCTCGGGCGGATCGCGGGCCTCAGCGCCGCTCGGCAGCCAGCCTGACCCCGAGCGCGATCAGCACCGCCCCGCTCGCGCCTTCGAGCCGGGCCCGCCAGAGCCGGCTCTCGACCAGCGGACGGATCCGCACGAGCGAGAACGACAGCAGCGAGAGCCAGACGACCCCGATGCCGACGTGCAGCCCGCCCAGGAGGAGCGACCGCGCGAACACCGGTTCGCCCGGCCGGATGAACTGGGGCAGGAAGGCCAGGTAGAAGAGCCCCACCTTCGGGTTCAGCACGTTCGTGAGCAGACCCTCGAGGAAGGACCGCAACCGCCGGGATCCCGGCCGCTCCGGGCCCGCCGTCGCGGCGGCCGGGGCCGCGTCGTCCGCCCGCCACCACCGCCGGATCGACTGGACGCCGAGGATCACGAGATAGGCCGCGCCGGCCCACTTGAGCGCGTGGAAGGCCTCGGCCGAGCGAACCAGGATGAGCGAGACCCCGACCGCGGAGAGCGTGGCGTGGACAAAGCAGCCCGCGGCGATCCCGGCGATGGTCGCGAGCCCGGCCGTCCGGCCGCGCCCGAGCACGTTGCGCGCCACGAGCAGGGTGTCGGCGCCCGGCGTCACCGCGAGCAGGGTCGCCACCAGCAGGAAGGCCCAGAGCTGCGGGTCCACGGGGGCCATTCTAGCCGCATCCGGCCGACCGCCGCCGCTCAGGGTTTAGGTTTGACACACTTGGATGATTAGGGTAGCCTCACTCCCCGCACCACCCACCACGGCACCGCGAGGGAGAGACCAGCATGGCGAGACGGCAGACGAGACGAGGCGGAGCCCGGATCCTGGCGGTGGCGCTCGGCCTGGCCGCCCCGGGCCTCGCCGCGACGGGCGAGAGCGCGGAGGTGATGGTGTACTCGGCGCGCGCCCACTACGGGCAGGAGCCCGCGATGGAGGCCTTCACCAAGAAGACCGGCATCGTCGTGAAGAGCTTCGGGGGCGACGCGGGCCCGCTCTTCGAGCGGCTGAAGGCCGAGGGCGACAAGACGCCGGCTGACGTGCTGATCAGCGTGGACGCGGGCAACCTGTGGAACGCGGCGCGGGCGGGGCTGCTCGGCAAGGTCGACTCGCCCGAGATCCAGGCCAACGTCCCCGCCCACCTGCGCGATCCGGAGAGCCGCTGGGTCGGGCTCACGGTGCGCGCCCGCACCATCATGTACAACACCAAGAAGGTGAAGCCGGAAGAGCTCTCCACCTACGAGGCGCTCGGCGATCCGAAGTGGAAGGGGCGGCTCTGCCTGCGGAGCTCGACCCACATCTACAACCAGTCGCTGCTGGCCACCATGATCAAGCGGTACGGCGAGCCGAAGGCGGAGACCATGGTGAAGGGCTGGGTCGCCAACAACCCCACCCTGATCCAGGGCGACACCAAGATCCTGGAGGCGGTCGCGGCCGGGCAGTGCGACGTGGCGCTGACCAACACGTACTACCTCGGGCGCATCCTCGCCAAGGACGCCGCGTTCCCGGTGGCCGCCTTCTGGGCCAACCAGCAGACGACCGGGACGCACGTGAACATCTCGGGCGCGGGGGTCACCACCCACGCGAAGAACCGCGCCGAAGCGATCAAGCTGATCGAGTTCCTCACGAGCCCCGAGGCCCAGCAGATGTTCGCCGACTCCAACTTCGAGTACCCGGCGAACCCGCAGGCCGGCGTGAACTCGCTCATCGCCGGGTGGGGCAAGTTCAAGCAGGACGACACCAACATCGCGGCGGCCGGCGAGTTCCAGGCGGCCGCGACGAAGCTGGCGGATCGGGCGGGCTACAAGTAAGCCGGGTGGCGGCCCCCCGCGCGTGACCATCGTCCCCGCCGGCCGCGGGCTCGCCCTGCGGCCGGCGGGACCGTCCCTGTGGACCTGGCTCGCGGTGTCCATCGCGGTGGTGCTCGCGGTGCCCATCGCGGCCGTCGTCTCCTCCCTCGCGGCTCCCGCGGGCGACGTGTGGCTCCATCTCTGGCGCACCCAGCTCCTCGAATTGGTGGGCCAGACCCTGCTGCTGCTGGCCGGCGTCGGCGCCGGCACGCTCGTGGTGGGGGGCGGGCTCGCCTGGCTCGTCGTGCACCACCGCTTCCCCGGCCGCGGCGCGCTCGAGTGGGCGCTGATCCTGCCACTGGCCGTCCCGGCTTACGTGATCGGCTTCGCGTTCATCGGCCTCTTCGAATACGCGGGGCCCCTGCAGGTCGAGATGCGCCGCTGGCTCGGCCCCGGCGCCCGCCTGCCCGAGATCCGCTCCTACGCGGGCGTGGTGGTCATGATGACGCTGGTCTTCTATCCCTACGTGTACCTGCTCGCGCGCGTGGCCTTCCGCGAGCAGGGCGCCGCCTCCGTCGAGACCGCCCGGATGCTGGGGCGCTCGCGCGCCGGCGCGTTCATGCGCGTCACCGTGCCCCTGGCCCGCCCGGCCCTGGTGGCGGGGGTGGCGCTCGCGATGATGGAGGCGCTCGCCGACTTCGGCACCGTCGCGAGCTTCGGCTATCGCACGCTGACCGAGGCGATCTACCGGGTCTGGTACGGGATGTTCGACCGCATCGCGGCCACTCAGCTCGCCAGCGTGCTGCTCCTCTTCGCGGCGGGCCTGCTCCTGCTCGAGCGACGCTCGCGAGGCCGCGCCCGCTTCACGCAGGGCGACCGGCGCCGGCCGGTGGCGGAGCCGGTGCGCCTCGCCGGGTGGCGGGCCGCGGCCGCGACCGGGGTCTGCGTCGGCGTGCTCGGGCTCGCGTTCCTGCTCCCGGTGGGCCAGCTCGCGTGGTGGGCGATCACCGCGATCCGCGCGCGGCACGTGGCCCCCGACTTCGCCGCGCTGCTCTGGAGCACGTGCGCGCTGGCGGGCGTGACCGCCGCGGTGGCCTCCGTCCTCGCGGTGCTCCTCGCCTACGCGGGCCGGCTCCACGGCACCGCCACCGTGCGCGTGGCCGCCCAGCTCGTCTCGATGGGCTACGCGCTGCCGGGCGCGGTGATCGCGGTGGGCGTGCTGCTGCCGCTCTCCTGGGCCGACCACGCGCTGGTGCCTTCGCTGGAGCGCGTTCTCGGCCGGCCCCTGGGCCTGCTGCTCACCGGTTCCGCGGCCGGCCTCGTCCTGGCCTACGTGGTGCGCTTTCTCGCGGTGGGCCTGCAGACGGTGGACGCGAGCCTCGGCAAGATCCCACCGAGCCTCGACGACGCGGCGCGGGTCCTGGGCGCCCGGGCGGGCTCGGCGCTTCGCCGTGTGCACCTGCCGCTCATGCGGGGCGGGCTGCTCACCGCGGTCGCGCTCGTCTTCGTCGAGACCATGAAGGAGATGCCGGCCACGCTGCTCCTGCGTCCGTTCGGGCTCAATACACTCGCGGTGGAGATCTGGGAGCGCACCGCGGAGTCGATGTGGCAGGAGGCGGCGGTGCCCGCGCTGACCTTGGTGGCGGTGGGGCTGCTGCCGGTAGTGCTGCTGATCCGGCTAACCTCGCGCAAGTAGGCCGAGGACTGCCCCGGCCGGCCGCTTCGAGCGCGGCTACGCCCGCGCAACCCGTCTTTGGGGGGAGGTTCGGAAGGGGGGCTCAGCCTCCCTCCGAGCTAAACGCCACCACGTGGAGGACGTGGGCCTCGGCGCGGACCCGCATGCCGGTCGGCAGCACCGAGGCCGAGGGCTGGGACGAGTGGACCCGGTCGCCCGAGGGCAGGCGGATGCAGTACACCGTCTCCGAGCCGCGGAAATAGCGGCGGGTGATGGTGCCGGTGCCGTCGGCCTGCGGGTCGGATCATCACGTCGACGCGGGCGCCCGCCGCGAGCTGATCCACGTTGGCGAACGTCCCCACCTCGGTCACGATGCCCTGGGTGCTCACCACGCCGGGGAGGAAGTCGGCGGCGCCCACGAAGGCGGCCACGAACCGGGTGGCGGGCCGATGGTAGAGCTCCTGCGGAGGCGCGAGCTGCTCGATGCGCCCGGCCAGGAGCACGCCCACGCGATCGGCCAGGGTGAAGGCCTCCTCCTGGTCGTGGGTGACGAAGACCGCGGTGGTGCCGCTCGTCCGGAGAATGCGCTCCACCTCGTCGCGCATCTGGGCCCGGAGATCCGCGTCCAGGTTCGAGAAGGGCTCGTCGAGCAGCAACAGGGCCGGGGCGGGGGCGAGCGCCCGCGCCAGGGCCACGCGCTGCTGCTGGCCGCCCGAGAGCTCGTGCGGGTAGCGCGGGCCGAAGCCGCCGAGCCCGACCAGCTCGAGGACCGCCTCGACGCGACTCCGCCGGGCCGCGCGCGGCAGGCCGAAGGCCACGTTGTCGGCGACGGTCAGGTGAGGGAAGAGCGCGTAGTCCTGGAAGACGATGCCGACCCCGCGCTCCTCCGGTGGGACGGCGCGCCCGGGCCCGGCCACGATCTGCCCGCGCAGGGTGATGGTGCCCGCGTCGGGGCTCTCGAGGCCGGCGATGAGGCGCAGCGTGGTGGTCTTGCCGCAGCCGGACGGGCCGAGCAGCGCGAGGATCTCGCCCTCGCTCACCCGGAGGGAGAGGCCGTCCACCGCGGGCGGGCCGGCCGCGCCGAAGCGCTTGCTGACCCGGTCGAGGAGCAGGAGGTCCACGGCTAGGCGCGCTTGAGGACCTCGGGGTTGACCGGCGTGGGCGGGGTCTTGCCCTCGAGCACGGCCAGGCAGTTCTCCACCGCGAGCGTCGCCATCTTGAGACGGGTCTCGTTCGAGGCGCTGCCGATGTGGGGAGCCAGCACGACGTTGGAGAGCCCGATGAGCCCCGGATGCACCACGGGCTCCTCCTCGAAGACGTCGAGACCCGCGCCCGCGATCCGGCCCTCGCTGAGGGCCTGGACCAGCGCCGCCTCGTCCACCACCGGGCCCCGTGATGCGTTGATCAGGTACGCGGTCTTCTTCATGGTCCGAAGGGAGTCGGCGTTGATCAGGTGGCGGGTCTCGGGGATGAGCGGGGTGTGGAGGGTGACGAAGTCGGACTCACGCAGCAGGGTCGCCAGGTCGGCGCGGGTGGCGTTGAGCTCGCGCTCGGTCGCGGGATCGGCGGCCACCGCGTCCTGGTAGATGACGCGCATGCCGAAGCCCAGGGCGCGCCGGGCCATGGCCCGGCCGATGCGTCCGAAGCCGACCACCCCGAGGGTCTTGCCGTGGACGTCGCCGCCCTGCAGCACCATGTACTCCCACTGCCGGAAGCGGCCCTCGCGCGTGTAGCGATCGGCCTCGACCAGGCGGCGGGCGGTGGCCATGAGCAGGGTCCAGGCGAAGTCGGCGGTGGTATCGGTGAGCACGTCGGGGGTGTTGGTGACCACGACGCCGCGGCGGGTGCAGGCCGCCACGTCGACGTTGTTGAAGCCCACCGCCACGTTCGAGACCACGCGCAGGCTAGGCCGGGCCGCGAGCAGCGCCTCGTCGATCACCTCGCTGATCACGCAGATGAGGCCTTGCTTGCCGGTCAGCCGCTCGAGCAATTCCGCCCGCGGCATGGGCGCGTCCTTCGCGTAGGCGTCGATCTCGGCGCGGCTCCGCGCGAGCTGGACGGCCGGCTCGGGCAGCTGACGGGAGATCAGGACCGCGGGTCTACCGGCGCCGTTGGCCATGGGGCCACCTTTCCAAGGTGCTTGATTATAAGGTTAACTTTGATTTGACATCCCCGGAGGCGCTGCTATATTAGCACTCGGCTTGGTTGAGTGCTAAGCCCTGCAGCGGGACCAGCCCGCAAGGCCAAACATCTTACTATCGGGAGGCGTGTTGACTATGAAGATTCGTCCGTTGCACGACCGCATCCTCGTCAAGCGCGAGGAGGAGAAAGAGGTCAAGAAGGGCGGGATCATCATCCCGGACACCGCGAAGGAAAAGCCCCAGGAGGGGAAGGTCGTCGCGGTCGGAGGCGGGAAGGTGAACGAGGACGGCAAGAAGATCCCCCTCGACGTGAAGGCCGGCGACAAGATCCTCTTCGGCAAGTACTCGGGCTCCGAGGTCAAGCTGGACGACGAGGAGTACCTGATCCTGCGTGAAGAGGACGTGCTCGCCATCATCGAGTAACTGCCGGGTCCGGGGAGCATCTCCCCGGGATGTCGCGACGAGCGCAACCCAAACAAACCCGGCCGGCCCGGTAACGGGGCGGTCAATTCCATCGAACCGGAGGGAGAACCAGCATGCCGAAGCAGGTCATGTTCAGCGACGAGGGACGCGCGGCCCTGCTGCGCGGGGTCAATATCATGGCGGCGGCCGTCAAGGCGACCATGGGCCCCAAGGGCCGTAACGTGGTCATCGACAAGAAGTTCGGCAGCCCGACCATCACCAAGGACGGGGTGACGGTCGCCAAGGAGATCGAGCTCAAGGACAACTACGAGGACATGGGCGCGCAGATGGTCAAGGAAGTCGCGTCCAAGACCTCGGACATCGCGGGCGACGGTACCACCACCGCCACCGTGCTGGCCCACGCCATCGTGCGCGAGGGGCTCAAGAACGTCACCGCCGGGGCCAACCCGATGGGGCTCAAGCGCGGCATCGACAAGGCGGTCGAGGTCGTGGTCGAGGACCTCAAGCGGATGTCGAAGTCGACCAAGGACAAGAAGGAGATCGCCCAGGTCGCGACGATCGCCTCCAACAACGACAAGACCATCGGCAGCCTGATCGCCGAGGCCATGGAGAAGGTGGGCAAGGACGGGGTCATCACCGTCGAGGAGTCGAAGTCGGCCGACACGGTGCTGGACGTGGTCGAGGGCATGCAGTTCGACCGCGGCTACCTCTCGCCCTACTTCGTGACCGACGCGGAGCGCATGGAAGTCGTGCTCGAGGACGCGCTGGTCCTGATCCACGAGAAGAAGATCAGCGTGATGAAGGACATGCTGCCGCTGCTCGAGCAGGTGGCCCGCTCGGGCAAGCCGTTCCTCATCATCGCGGAGGACATCGAGGGTGAGGCGCTCGCCACCCTGGTGGTCAACAAGCTGCGCGGCACGCTGCACACCGCGGCGGTGAAGGCCCCCGGCTTCGGCGACCGCCGCAAGGCCATGCTGGAGGACATCGCGATCCTGACCGGCGGCAAGGCCATCACCGAGGATCTCGGCATCAAGCTCGAGAACATCAAGCTGGAAGACCTCGGCAAGGCCAAGAAGATCGTGGTCGACAAGGACAACACCACGCTCGTCGAGGGCTCGGGCAAGACCGCGTCGATCGAGGGGCGCATCAAGCAGATCCGCGCTCAGATCGAGGAGACGACCTCGGACTACGACCGGGAGAAGCTGCAGGAGCGGCTGGCCAAGCTGGCCGGCGGCGTCGCGGTCATCAAGGTGGGCGCCGCGACCGAGACCGCGATGAAGGAGAAGAAGGCCCGGGTGGAGGACGCGCTCAACGCGACCCGCGCCGCGGTGGAGGAAGGGATCGTGCCGGGCGGCGGGGTGGCCCTGCTGCGCGCCTCCACCTCCATCGACGGGTTGAAGCTGGAAGGCGACGAGAAGGTCGGCGCCATGATCGTCAAGCGCGCGCTCGAGGAGCCCATTCGCCAGATCGTGGAGAACGCGGGGCTCGAGGGCAGCGTGATCGTGGAGAAGGTCAAGGCCGAGAAGGTGGTGACCCGCGGCTTCGACGCGGAGTCGCTCGAGTTCGTGGACATGATCCAGGCCGGTATCATCGACCCCACCAAGGTGGAGCGGGTGGCGCTGCAGAACGCGGCGTCGGTGGCCGCGCTCCTGCTGACGACGGAGGCGCTGATCACCGATCTGCCCGAGGACAAGCCGGCGGCGGCCCCGCCGATGCCCCACGGGGACTTCTAGGCCCGGCGGCCCACCCGCCGGTGCGGGGGACGGCCCTTGCCGATCGCGGCAAGGGCCGTACTCTTTTATCCACTCTTGACCCCGGTTGTCTTTGCCCGCAGCCTCTGGTAACGTAAAGCGCTTCAAATAGAGAACGCGCGTCGAGGAGGTGAGTGTTTGTACCCGTACGAGACCCTACTGATCCTGGATCCCCGGCTGAACGAAGAGGAAGTGGCCGCGCTCCTCACGAAGGTGCAGGACACCCTCAAGACCCTCGGCGGCGAGATCGGCAAGGCGGAGAGCTGGGGCAAGCGGCGGCTCGCCTACGACATGCGCAAGCAGCGCGAGGGCACCTACGCGGTCCTCGAGTCCAAGGCGGAGCCGGCCACCATCAAGGAGTTCGAGCGCCAGCTCAAGCTCAACGAGCAGGTCCTCCGGTACTTCACGACCCGCGTCCCGGCGCCCAAGCGCGTCCGGACGGCGCCGAAGCCCTCGGCTCCCGCGGTGGAGGAGGTCGTCTGATGGCCACGAACCTGAATCGAGTGTTCCTGATCGGCAACCTGACGCGGACTCCGGAGCTTCGCTATACCCCGAGCGGCACCGCGGTGGCCGATCTCCGACTGGCCGTCAACCGGAACTACACGACGCAGGGTGGAGAGAAGCGCGAAGAGACCTGCTTCCTCACGGTGGTGGTGTGGGGCAAGCAGGCCGAGAGCTGCGGCGAGTACCTCGACAAGGGCAGCCCGATCATGGTCGAGGGCCGGCTGCAGACTCGCGACTGGGAAACGAAGGACGGTCAGAAGCGCAGCGTCGTCGAGGTCGTCGCGGAGCGGGTGCAGTTCATGGGCCGGAGCAAGTCGGCCGCCGCGTCCGCGCCCGGAGTGCCCGAGCCGGTCGAGGCGGGCGGCGAAGCCGACGACGAGGTGCCGTTCTAGCCCGTTCAGATAGGTCCCGTTCCAAGAGGAGGAACAAGCCATTCCGCCAGGTGGGAAGCCCGTCAAGCGGCGCCGGTTCGGTCGCCGCAAGGTTTGCAAGTTTTGCGTCGACCGGGTCAGCTTGGTCGACTACAAGGACATTCGCCGTCTCCGCAACTTCGTCTCGGAGCGCGGCAAGATCACGCCGCGCCGCATCTCGGGGAGCTGCGCCCGCCACCAGCGGCAGCTCACCCGGGCGGTCCGACGCGCGCGCACGGTGGCCCTGCTCGCCCAGACCGCCGAGTGAGGAGCGGGTCATGAAGATCATCCTGATGGACGACGTGCCGACCCTTGGCCGCCGCGGCGAGGTCCGCGACGTCTCCGACGGCTACGCGCGCAACTTCCTGCTGCCTCAGAAGCTCGCCCTGCACGCCACCCCGTCGAACCTCAAGAACATCGAGCAGATCAAGGCGCGCCAGAACGCGCAGGCGGCCAAGCTCCAGGCGGACGCCCGGAGCCAGGCCCAGGCCATCGAGGGCCTGCATTTCACCCAGCGCCGGCAGGCCTCCGACGAGGGCCGGCTCTTCGGCTCGGTGGGCCGCGCCGACCTCGCGAGCTTCCTCTCGCAGCACGGCATCGAGGTCGAGCGGCGCCGCATCGGGCTCGACGAGCCGATCAAGACGGTCGGCGAGTTCACGGTTCCGGTGCGGCTTCATCACGACGTCACCGCCCAGCTGAAGGTGTCCGTGACCCGGGAGTAACGGTGGCCACCCTCACCGACCTGCTCACCTCCAAGATCCCGCCCCACAGCCTGGAGGCCGAGCGGGCCGTGCTGGGGGCGATCCTCCTGGAGCGCGAGAGCCTGCCCAAGGCGATCGAGCTCCTCAAGCCCGCCGACTTCTACAAGGAAGGGCACCGCAAGATCTTCGACGCCACCCTCGCGCTCTTCGAACGCAACGAGCCGGTGGACCTGCTCACCGTGTCGGAGGAGCTGAAGCGGCGCGCGACCCTGGAAGAGGTGGGCGGCGCGGCCGCCCTCGCGAGCCTGGTCGAGGAGGCCGCGACCGCGGCCCACCTGCTCTCCTACGGGGGCATCGTGCGGGAGAAGGCACTCCTGCGCGACCTGATCCGCATCGCCACCGAGATCATCGGGCAGAGCTACGAGGCCCGCGACGACGTGGACAAGCTGCTCGACGACGCGGAGCGGCTGATCTTCCAGATCTCCGAGCGGCGCATGCAGGGCTCGGCCTTCCCGGTGCGGGCCATCCTGAAGGACACCTTCGAGCACATCGAGAAGCTCTACGACCGCAAGGAGCACATCACCGGGCTCGCCACCGGCTTCGACGACCTCGACCGCATGACCTCGGGCTTTCAGCCCAGCGACTTCATCATCATCGCGGGCCGGCCCTCGATGGGCAAGACCGCCTTCGCGCTCAACGTCGCCAAGTTCGCGGGGGTCGAGGACCACAAGCGCGTGCTGGTGCTGAGCCTCGAGATGTCCAAGGAGCAGCTCGTGCAACGGCTGCTGTGCGCCGAGGCCAAGGTGGACTCCCACAAGGTGCGCACCGGCTACCTCGACCCGCGGGACTGGACGCGCCTCACCAACGCGGCGGGGCGGCTCGCCGAGGCGCCGGTCTACATCGACGACTCGCCCGCCCTCACCGTGCTCGAGGCGCGCGCCAAGGCGCGGCGCATGAAGGCGGAGCACGGCCTCGACCTGATCGTCATCGACTATCTCCAGCTCATGCGGGGCCGCCACCAGCAGGAGAACCGGCAGCAGGAGATCTCGGACATCTCCCGCTCGCTCAAGGCCCTCGCCAAGGAGCTGCACGTGCCGGTGGTGGCGCTGTCCCAGCTCTCCCGCGCGGTGGAGACCCGCGAGCGCAAGGAGCCGCAGCTCTCGGACCTGCGCGAGTCGGGCGCGCTGGAACAGGACGCCGACGTGATCCTTTTCCTCTACCGCCCCGAGCGCTACGGCCTGCAGTCCGAGGACGCGAGCGGGGTGGCCGACGTGATCATCGGCAAGCAGCGCAACGGGCCCACCGGCAAGGTCCAGGTCACGTTCATCCCCGAGTACGCCTCCTTCGAGCGCCTCGCCAAGCGCCCGGAGGCCCAGCCCTTCTAGCCGGGCAGGTGACCAAGGTCGTCATCGTCGGCGCGGGCAAGGGCGGCCGTGCCCTGCTCGAGATGTTCAGCGGGGATCCCACCGTCACCATCATCGGGGTCGCCGACGTGAATCCCTGGGCCCCCGGGCTCGAGCTAGCCCGGCGCCTCAACGTCGCGGTCAGCACCGACCTCCGCGAGCTCGTGGTGGACCCGCGCGTCGACCTCATCATCGACGTGACCGGCAACGCCCAGGTCCAGGAGGCCATCGAGCGGCTCAAGCCGCCCGGCACCGAGGTCATGGGAGGCGCGAGCGCCAAGTTCATGTGGGACCTCCTGGCCGAGCGGCAGCGCAGCGAGGAGCTGGAGGACCGGTACTCGCTGATGCTGCGGGAGCTCCAGGCCAAGGACGAGGGCGAGTTCATCATCGGGCAGAACCCGAAGATGCGGGAGCTGGCCGAGCAGGTCATCCGGGTGGCCCAGACCCCGACCACCGTGCTGATCCGCGGCGAGTCGGGCACCGGCAAGGAGCTGGTGGCGCGGGCGATCCACCGCTACTCCAACCTGCGCGACAAGCCGCTCGTGACCGTCAACTGCACCGCGCTGACCCCGACCCTCATGGAGTCGGAGCTGTTCGGGCACAAGCGCGGGTCGTTCACCGGCGCGGTGGCCGACAAGGTGGGCCTCTTCGAGAAGGCGGACGGCGCGACCATCTTTCTCGACGAGGTCGGGGACATGCCGCTCGAGATGCAGGGTAAGCTGCTGCGGGTGCTCCAGGCCGGCGAGGTGAAGCCGGTCGGCGACGTGGTCACCCGGAAGGTCCGCGTGCGGGTGATCGCGGCCACCAACCGGGACCTCGAGAAGGCGCTGGCCGGCTCCGAGTTCCGGGAGGATCTGTTCTACCGGTTCAACGCCTTCACGGTGGTCCTTCCCCCGCTACGGGAGCGCAGCGAGGACATCCCGGTCCTGGCCTACCACTTCCTCCGCAAGGCGGAGGCCAAGGTGAACAAGAAGGTGGATCGCTTCTCGCAGGACGCCCTCGACATGCTGCGGCGCTACAGCTGGCCCGGCAACCTGCGAGAGCTGGAGAACATCATCGAGCGGGCTGTGGTCCTGTCATCGAGCCAGCAGATCGACGTGGCGCACCTGCCGCTCTACCTGCAGGAGTCGGGGCCGATCCGGGTCACCACCCAGGAAGGCTTCGTGCAAGCCAAGGAGCGGGTCGTGTCCATGTTCGAGAAGGAGGCCGTCGCCCGCTTCCTGTCGGAAGCCCGTGGCAATATCTCGGTCGCGGCCCAGAAGGCCGGGATCACCCGACGGAACTTCCACAGACTGCTCTCCAAGTACTCGATAAATACGAAGAAATTCAAGACTGAGTTGTAATCGACTCATATATGAGTCAGTATCGACTCATGTGTATCAGATTAGATTACCCCGTTATTCCAATCGTTTAGACACAACCACGCAGGAATATCCAACCTATTGGTGAGTCACGCGTGTCCCTTTTACTGTGTCATCGATTTGCATAGATGCAGCCGAATCAGCTAGTTCCGGCCGGTCTGGGCCCTGGAACGCTTCTTGTCTCCATCCGTGAGCATCTCGCGCTCAAGGAGGAGCCAATGGGGGCTCAGTGCCGTTGTGGAACCGACGTCGAGTTCTCGTTCAACCATCTAGGCTGCATCGCCTGCGGCGCCGCGTGCTGCTCCGCCTGCTCGTACGAGCTCGAATCCACCACGTACTGTGCGGCCTGCGCCGAGACCTTGCTGGAGCTGCCCTGGGCCCGGCTCGTCACCTCGGCGCCGGGCCTGGCCTGAACCACCATGTCCACGTGTGAGTGCGGACTGCTGCATCCCGAGGCGCGCCGCGTCCAGGGGTGCCGGGAATGCGACGCCCCCTGCTGCCCGAGCTGCGCGATCGAGATCGATTCCGACACCTTTTGCCGCTGGTGCGCCCTCGCCATGGCGCCGGCGCTGTCGCTCTGAGGGAGGCTCGACCATGGAGTCCAAGGGGAAGACGTTTCGCCGCCTGCTGCAGGATGAGCCCTATCTCTTCACCGGCGGTATCTACTCGCCGCTCGACGCCCAGATCGCCGAGCAGGCCGGGATGAAGTCCATCTACCTGAGCGGCTACTCGCTGGCCATGCTCAACGGCTGGCCCGACATGGGCTTCCTCACCATGACCGAGGTGACGAAGGCCGCGTCCATGGTGGCCAGCGCGGTCGAGGTGCCGATCATCGCGGACGCCGACGACGGCTACGGCAACGCGCTCTCCACGATGCGGACGGTGCAGGAGTTCGTGAAGACCGGGGTGGCGGGCATCCACCTCGAGGACCAGCGCTTCCCGAAGCGCTGCGGGCACATCGCGGGGAAGACGATCGTGTCGCGCGAGGAAGCGCTTGGCAAGTACCGGTCCGCCCTCGCGGAGCGCGACCGGCTCGACCGTGACTTCGTGATCATCGCCCGCACCGACGCCTACGGAGCGGTGGGCGGGAGCATGGAGGAGGCGATCTGGCGCGGCCGGGCCTACGCCGACGCGGGAGTGGATCTGGTGTGGGCCGAGCTGTCGAACTCGGACCGGGGGCCCGCCATCGAGTTCGCGCGCGCGATGAAGGAGACCCACCCGAACCTGCCCCTGGCCTTCAACTACTCCTCGTCGTTCCGCTGGCACAAGGACGACAACCCGCTCACCTTCCGGGAGCTCGGGGAGCTCGGCTATCGCTTCATCTTCATCACGCTCTTCGGGGCCCACGCCGCGATGCACTCGGTGTGGAACTTCATGCACGAGCTGGTGAAGAACGAGGAGCAGGCCCAGTGGACGCTCGAGCGCCTGAAGGCCGGCCATCCCACCGAGAGCCATCACGTGATGGCCCGGGTCTCGCACTTCCAGGAGCTGGAGCGCCGGTTCATCCCGGGCACCGAGGAGCGCCTGCAGGGCTCCGCCGGCTTTGGCGAGGCCAAGGGGCACTGACCCACGTGGCCGCGGCGGCCGGGCGCGGAGCGCGTCCGGTCGCCGCGGTGACTCAGGCGGGGTCGCGGCGATGCAGCGCCTGCACCACGCGCACCGCGACGAGGCCGAGAATGCCGAGCAGCACGACGACCAGCACCATCCGCTCGACCTCGCCGACCACGTAGCGCAGCCGCTCCACGTAGCTCCCGAAGCCGTAGCCCACCGCGTAGCCGGCGCCCACCACCACCGGCACGTAGACGAGCGCGCCCGCCACGTTGGCGATCAGGAAGGCGGTGAACCGCATCCCGAGCGCTCCCGCGAGTGGCCCCGCGGTGAAGCGGACGCCGGGGACGAAGCGGGCCACGAACACCGCGACCGGCCCGCGGCGACGCACGAACGCCTTCATGGTCTCGAGGCGCTCGGGGTGGCCGAGCACCCAGCGCGCGTAGCGCGGCATCGCGGTCTGGCCGTAACGACGCCCGAGCCAGTAGCCGATGTTGTCGCCCACCACCGCGCTCACGATGCCGACCGCGAGCACGATGGAGAGGCGGAGCTTGCCGCGCCAGACCAGGTAGCCGGCCAACGCGAGGATCGTCTCCTCCGGCACCGGGAGACCCACGTTGCCGAGCACCACCACCACGAAGATGGCGAGGTAGCCCCAGTGGCCGACAAACTCGTGGAGGTCGCTCACGAGGCCTCGTGGAGAAGGGGACTCACTCGCCGGCGGGCCGGCGGGTGACGACGCTCACGTGGCCGTCCTCCTCCAGGAAGGCGTGGTGGATGGTGGGACGGCAGGATGTTCATGAGGATCCCGCCCAGCATCGCACCCGTCGTGACGGATCGGGGCCGAATTTGACACCCGGTCCGCGCCGCCGTAGGCTCGGCGACATGACGGAGCGGCCGCGGACGCTCGTGCTGGTCGGCCTGGCGCTGCTCCAGCTGATTCTCGCCGCCGCGGTCACCATCGACACCGCCGACGTCGCGTGGGCGCCGAGTTACTTCGACGGCGACGACGGCGACTCCGCTGCTTTCGCGCTCTCCGAGCGGTTGCCCGCGCTGGCCAGCCCCGCGGGCGGGTTGATCCCGCCCCTGGCCGCGCTCGCCGTCGTCGCCGCCCCGCCGCCCGCGGGCCCGCGCCGGGTCGCGCCCGCGCGGGTCCGCTTCCGCGCTCCTCCTCTCGCCTAGCCCGTTCCCGGCTGGGTTCGCGGGCGCTTCCCGCCCGCATCGTGGTCGAATCTCCATCGTCGAGGAGGATGCGCATGTTCGGTCTGGGTGCTCAAGAGCTGATGCTGATCCTGGTGATCGCGCTGGTGCTGTTCGGAGGAGCGAAGATTCCGGAGCTGGGCCGCTCGCTGGGGCAGGCGATCCGCGAGTTCAAGCGCGGCGTCGAGACGCCGGACGCGACCCCCGAGCCCAAGCCGGACGCCGGCCACGGCCCGGACGGCCCGAAGTCGGCCTGACGCGGGTCCTCTCGGGAGACCGCGAATGCTTGACACCCGGGCGCCCCCGCCTCTAGCGTAGGTGCGTCAGAGGCCGCTCGACGATGAAGATCAGCGCCGTAAAGAGGCTGTTCGTGGGATCACCGCTCGCTACGGCGCAGGCCCGGCACGAGCGGCTGTCGAAGTCGTCCGCGCTCGCGGTGTTCTCATCCGACGCGCTCTCGTCCGTCGCCTACGCCACCGAGGAGATCCTGCTCGTCCTGGCGGTCGCGGGCGCCGCCGCGGTCGCCTACTCGATTCCCATCGGGTTCGCGATCGCGGTCCTGATCGCGGTGGTGGTGAGCTCGTACCGGCAGACCATCCTGGCCTATCCGATGGGTGGCGGCTCCTACATCGTCACCAAGGACAACCTCGGCCAGACCGCGGGCCTCATCTCGGCGGGGGCGCTGCTCATCGACTACGTGCTGACGGTGGCGGTGAGCGTGGCCGCGGGGGTGGCCGCGATCACCTCCGCGTTCCCCGCGCTCTACGACTATCGCATCCCGCTCGGCGTGCTGTTCATCGCGGGTATCGCGACGGTGAACCTGCGCGGCCTGCGCGAGTCGAGCAACCTCTTCGCGGTCCCGACCTACCTCTTCGTGGTGAGCTTCGCGGGCATGCTCGCCTACGGGTTCGTCGGCTGGGCCGCGGGATGGGAGACTGCGCCGCCGCCCAACGCGGACATCGCGGGGACCCAGGATCTGACGCTCTTCCTGGTGCTTCGCGCGTTCTCCTCCGGCTGCGCCGCGCTCACCGGGGTCGAGGCGGTGTCCGACGGCGTGCCCGCCTTCCGGCCCCCCGAGGCGCGGAACGCCCGCACCGTCCTGACCTGGCTCGGCGTCATCCTGATCACCCTGTTCGTGGGCATCACGTTCCTGGCCCGCCACCTTCACGTGATGCCGCGGGCGGAGGAGACGGTGGTCTCCCAGCTCGCCCGCCTCATCTTCGGGAACGGGCTCCTGTACTACGAGATCCAGGTCGTCACCATGTTCATCCTGGTCTTCGCGGCCAACACCGCCTTCGCCGACTTCCCGCGGCTCGCCTACTTCCTGGCCCGCGACGGTTTCATCCCGCGCCAGTTCGCCACCCGCGGGGACCGGCTCGTGTTCTCCAACGGGATCCTGATCCTGGGGGGAGTCGCCGCGCTTCTCATCGCGCTGTTCGGCGGAGCCACCCACGCCCTCATCCCGCTCTACGCGGTCGGCGTCTTCCTCTCCTTCACGCTCTCGCAGGCGAGCATGGTGCGACGGTGGCTCACCCGGCGCGAGGAGGGCTGGCGCTGGCGCTGGGTCCTCAACGCGGTGGGAGCGGCCACCACCGGCCTCGTGATGCTGGTGATCGCGGTCACCAAGTTCAGCCATGGAGCGTGGATGGTCGTGCTCCTGATCCCCCTGTTGGTGGGCCTCTTCATGATGATTCACCGCCACTACGCGGACGTGGCCGGGCAGCTCTCGCTCGACGCCTACGGGGGGCCGCCTCCCATCGACCACACCGTGCTCGTGCTGGTGGGCGACCTGCATCGCGGGGTGGCCGCGGCCCTGCGCTACGCTCAGACCCTCTCCGTGTCGGTGAAGGCGGTCTACGTCGAGATGGACCCGGAGCGGACGCAGAAGCTCGAGGAGAAGTGGGGCAAGTGGGGGCTCGGCATCCCTCTCGTGGTGCTGACCTCGCCCTACCGGTCGCTGCTCACCCCGTTCCTCGACTACATCGATCACCTCCTCGCGCTGAGCGAGCGTCAGGTGGTCACGATCGTGATCCCCGAGTTCGTGCCCGCCCGGTGGTGGCAGCATCTCCTCCACAACCAGACCGCCCTCCTCATCAAGGGCGCGCTCCTGTTTCGCAAGGGCGTCGTGGTCGTGGACGTCCCCTTCCACCTCCGATGAACCTCTCCAAGCTCAAACGATGGTTCGTGGGCACGCCGATCGCGACGGCGCAGGCCCACCACGAACGGCTCGGCCCCATCACCGGTCTCGCCGTCTTCGCCTCCGACAACCTCTCCTCGGTCGCGTACGCCACCGAGGAGATTCTTCGTGTGCTCCTCATCGCCGGGGTGGGGGCGCTCGCGTTCTCGGTCCCCATCGGCCTCTGCATCGGCGGGGTGATCGGGATCGTCATCCTGTCGTACCGCCAGAACATCGCGGCGTATCCGCAGGGGGCCAGCGACTACATCGTGGCCAAGGACAACCTCGGCGTGACCTCGGGGCTGACCGCGGGGGCGGCCCTGCTCATCGACTACACCCTGACGGTGGCGGTCAGCGTGTCCGCGGGCGTCGCCGCCCTCACCTCCGCGGTTCCCGTCCTCTACCCCTATCGGGTCGTGCTCGGGGTCGGCCTCGTGGTCCTCGTCGCGGTGGCGAACCTGCGCGGAATCCGCGAGTCGGGACGGGTGTTCGCGGTGTGGAGCTACCTGTTCATCGCCGGCTACGCCCTCCTGATGGTCTACGGATTCACCTCGCTCGCGATCTGGGGCCGGCCCCCGGTGGAAGCGGCAGCGGTGCCCCCGCCTCCGCCCCTGGCCGAGCTCGGGGTGTTCCTGCTTCTGCGCGCCTTCGCCTCCGGAGCGGTGGCCCTCACCGGGATCGAGGCGGTCTCGGACGGCACCCCCGCGTTCCGGCCGCCGGAGGTGCGCAACGCCCAGACCGTGCTCGCGGTCCTCGGCGTGATCATGGTCACCCTCTTCGTGGGGATCACGGTGCTGGCGGCCGGCCACCACATCGTGCCGCACGACGAGGAGACGGTGGTTTCCCAGCTCGCGCGCGAGGTCTTCGGCGGCGGCCTCCTCTACTACTTCATCCAGGGCGTCTCGATGGTGATCCTGGCCCTCGCGGCCAACACCGCGTTCGCGGACTTCCCGCGGCTGGCGTCCTTCATGGCCCGCGACGGCTACCTGCCCCGGCAGTTCGCCAGCCGCGGCGATCGGCTCGTCTTCTCCAACGGGGTCATCATCCTCGGTCTCGCCGCCTCCAGCCTGATCGCCCTCTTCCACGGCAGCACGCATCTCCTGATCCCGCTCTACGCCCTCGGCGTCTTCACCTCGTTCACCCTGTCGCAGGTGGGCATGGTGCGGCGCTGGCTCACCCGGCGGCCCGCGGGATGGTGGCCGAAGGCGCTGATCAGCGGGCTGGGCGCGACCACCACCGGGCTCGTGATGGTGGTCACCGCGCTCGCCAAGTTCTCGCGTGGTGGTGATCGCGGTCGCCCTCATCGCGGGCTTCGTGAGCATCAACCGCCACTATCGCGAGGTCGCCGGCCAGCTCTCGCTCGAGGGGTACGCGGGGCCGCCGCCCATGCAGCACACCGTGCTGGTCCTGGTGGGCGATCTCCACAAGGGGGTCGTGCAGGCGCTCCAGTACGCCCGCACGCTCTCGCCGTCGGCCAAGGCGGTCTACGTGGAGATGGATCCGGAGAAGACGCGGCGCCTCGAGGAGAAGTGGGGCAAGTGGGGCTTCGGGGTGCCGCTCGTGGTGCTGACCTCGCCCTACCGGCTGCTGTTGACGCCGCTGCTCGAGTACGTGGACCACTTGCTCGCGCTCGGCGAGAACCACATGGTGACCATCGTCATCCCCGAGTTCATCCCGGCCAAGTGGTGGCAGCAGCTCCTCCACAACCAGACCGCGCTGCTCATCAAGGGGGCGCTGCTCTTCCGGCGGAACGTGGTGGTGACCGACGTACCGTATCACCTGAGGCGGTAGCGAGCGGGCCCGCCGGTCGGGCTTGCCGAGGAGCCGAAGACGAGTATTCTTGGGCGGAGATGAGCTCGTTCCCGGCGCTGCGGGCACCCCTCGTCACGATCCGGATGGCGACGCCTGCCGATGACGAGGCCCTGCAGGCCCTCGAGGGTGCCGCCCCGGACACGGGTGCCCGGCTGATCCAGGCCCGCCGGAACTTCTTCTCTCGCCTGGCCGCCTATGACCGGACCCGGGTCCTGGTCGCCGAGCAGGAGCGGCGGGTGGTCGGGGTGTTGTGCCTGGCGCTGACGCCCGTGTCGGCCGGCTACATGTTCAACATCCGGGTCGAGCCGGGCCAGCAGACCCGGGGCGTGGGTACCCGCCTCATGAAGGCGGGGGCCGAGTGGCTGGGCGGCGAGGGCTGCCGGTACGCCACCGGGCTGATCGGGGTCTCCAACGACGCGTCCATGAAGATGGTCGGGGCCCTGGGCTGGGAGGTCGTCGGCCGCTTCGACTACCTGATCCTGGATCTGACCCGGTTCGAGCCCGACCCCGCGGTCCGGATCCGGAAGGTGGACGCGCTGGGTGATCCCGCTCACGCCGCGTGGCGGTTCGGCGAGGTGTCGCTCCACAACTTCGTGCCGCGGTATCTCGTGTCCGAGCTGTTTACGCCTTACCCGAGGGGCCCCTACATGGGGAGCCTGACCGCTTTCGGTCCCGGCGGCAGTGCCTGGGTCTCCCTCTGGGACGACCGGGTCCGGCGGGGCCTGGACCCCGAGGTGGTCCGGGCGGTCAAGGCGTACGACGTGACCCTCAAGGGGCAGGGCGGGTTCCGGGCCTTCGCGGGGATCGCCAGCACACTCCGGGAGGCCGGTCTCGATCACGTCCTGATGCCCCTGCCGCACGACCCGGCGATGCGGGCGGTGCTGGAGCCCTACGCCGCGGAGATCGTGGAGTTCAACTTCGTCGTCAATCGTCTCAACGGCGCGGGGCCGTTACCCCCGGGCCCCATCTACTTCGACATCAGACACTGAGCCGGCCCTGTCCGCCCAGGGCCGCGTTCCGCTCCCCGGGCGCCTCTGCTACACTGAGGCGCCGTCATGGAAGCAAGCTCCGTCGTCCCGGGTCCCTGGACGTGGCCGGGACGCTCTCCCGGCTCCACCTCTGGGGTGAAGACCCGGCCAACCGCTCCGGCGGGGGGCGGGGTGTGACACCGCTCGGGAAGTTCCTCCCGATCGTGGGCCAGCCCGATCCGGCCCAGCCCAAGGACGTGCACCTGGTCGGTCGCTATGCCGTCGGCGTGACCTGGGCCGACGATCACGGCAGCATCTATCCGTTCGACCGACTCCGGCTGGACGATCCCGCGGACGGGGAAACGGACCCCGCCGCGCTCACGCAGGAGATGACGTGGCCGAAGGAGATCAAGAAGCTGCCGGACACGCTACGCGTGCTGTGGCTGGACGGTCACGAGAGCCTCTATCCGTACTCCACGCTCCGCGCGCTCTGCCGGTGCGCGGGCTGCACGGGTGGCCATTGATGGGCGGGGGGCCGGTCGCCGCGGCCCGCCGCGGGCTGGTACTGAGTGGCGTGATGGCCGCCGTCTTCCTGGCCGCGATGGAGTCCACGGTGGTGGCCACCGCGATGCCCACCGTGATCGCGAGCCTCGGCGGCATCCGGATCTACTCGTGGACGTTCTCCGCCTTTCTCCTGACCTCCACCGTGACGATGCCGATCTGGGGCCGACTCGCCGACCAGCTCGGCCGGCGGCCCGCGTATCTGGCCGGGCTCGGGCTCTTCCTCCTGGGCTCGGCGCTCGCGGGGCTGTCGCGGAGCATGGAGCAGCTCATCGCCTTCCGCGCGCTTCAGGGACTGGGCGCGGGCTCGCTCATCTCGATCGGCATGACCATCGTGGGCGACCTCTACGGGGTGGAGCGGCGGGCGAAGATGCAGGGTTATTTCTCCGGCGTCTGGGGTGTGGCCTCCCTGGTCGGGCCGCTCCTGGGCGGGCTGCTGACCGATCGCGTGTCCTGGCGCTGGGTCTTCTACATCAACCTCCCGTTCGGCCTGCTCGCCGCGGCGGCCATCGCGATCGGCCTGCGCGACGAGACCCGGGCCCGGCGCCGCGGTTCGTTCGACCTGCTCGGCATGGGCGTGTTCGCGGCCGCGATCTCGGCGTTGCTGGTGGGGCTGGTCGAGATCGGAGCCGGCGAGGGCCGTCTGTCGGCCGGGATCGGGCTGCTCGCGATCTCGGGCGTCCTGATCGTGCTCTTCGTGCTCGTGGAGCGTCGGGTGGCCGAGCCGGTGATCCCGCTCCATCTCTTCGCCAATCCGATCCTCCGCGCGGCCGCGGCGACCGGCTTGCTGTCCGGGATGGCCATGTTCGGAGCCATCACCTACGTGCCGCTGTACCTGCAGGCGGTCACCGGCAGCACTGCGACCCAGGCCGGCTGGGTGCTCATGCCGTTCGTGCTGGGCTGGGTACTGTTCTCCGTCGTCGGCGCCCGCCTGGTCCTGCGCGTGGGGTGCCGTCGCATCGTCCTCGCCGGGATGACCGCGCTGGTGCTCGCCTTCGTCCTGCTCGCGGGGTGGGACGAGTCGCTCACGCGCCTCACCGCGGCCCGTGACATCACGCTCGCCGGGGTCGGCATGGGGCTCGTCTTCGTGCCGATGCTCATCGCGGTACAGAACTCGGTGCCGCACGCGCTCCTCGGCTCCGCTACTTCGCTCACCGGGTTCTTCCGGACCGTGGGCGGCGCGGTGGGCGTGGCGGTCATGGGGGCGGCCGCGATTGCGCCCGCCCCGCTGCTGGAACCCTTGCGCTGGCTGGCCGCTCATCCCGATCTCGCGGTGAATCCGATCACCCGGGCGACCCTGGGGGAGGCGGTACTGGGCCAGATGCGGCCGGTGCTGGCGCACGCGATCAGCGGCGTGTTCGTGGTGGGCCTCGTGATCGCGGTGGCCGCCCTGTTGTCCGCCTTCCTCGTGCCTCCCGGCCACGTGCGGAATCTTGCCGTCGGCCGCAAGCCGGTCGCGCCGTCGGGGACCGAGATATGAGCGCCCCCGGCGGAGCGGACGCCCCCCTGCTCGACCGGCTCGCCGGCCTGCCGGCCGTCCCGGTGTCGGAGCTGATCCGGCTCCTCGAGGCGATCCCCGACCTCTCGAAGGAGCCCCTGCTCGCCGGCCTGCTCGGGGTGGACGAACAAGGGGAGCCGGCCGCCCACCCGCTACTCGGGATGGTCATCGAGCATCTCAAGGAGCGACCGGCCGCGACCTGCTATGCGGCGCTGCTGGAGGCCCTGACCGGGATCTGGAACGCGGCGGTGCGGGGAGCGGTGGTGGCGCGGCTGCGGGCCTCCGGCCTGCCCGCCGACGATCTGCTGCTTCGTCTGAAGGCCCTGTCGCCCACGCTCGGGTTCCAGGCCGAGAAGCGCGAGTGGGCGCAGGACTGGATGGCGGACCCGACCGCCCAGGATTCGCAGCTCGTGCAGCAGTGCCTGGTGCGGCTGCTGCTCGCGGTGCGCGGGCTGGCGGAGGCGCGCGCGCGGACCCTGACGGACAGCGGGCCCGGTGGGGCCGGCTGAGATCGAACGAGAACGAGAACGAGACCAAAGGAGAAGACGATGGCGAGCATTCCCGACGGCTACAAGGACATCCTGCAGAAGAAGGCATTCGCCAACCTGGCCACCGTGAACACCGACGGCACGCCCCAGGTGACGCCGGTGTGGGTGGACTGGGACGGCACTCACGTCCGTTTCAATACCGCCAAGGGCCGGCTGAAGGACAAGAACCTGCGGCGCAATCCGGTGGTGGCGCTATCGATCCTGGATCCGGACAACCCGTACCGATACCTGCAGGTGCGCGGCCGCGTCACCGACGTCACCGAGTCCGGGGCGGACGCCCACATCGACTCGCTCGCGAAGAAGTATCTCGGGCAGGACAAGTACCCGTACCGCAAGCCGGGCGAGGTGCGCGTCATCTACAAGATCGCGCCCGAGCGCGTGCAGACGATGGGGTAGTGGACGGGACCTTGCGGGACGGGCGACGGTGATCAGTCTCGACGCGGTGTCGAAAGGCTACGGCGGCCAGGAGCTGCTGCGCGGCATGTCGTGGCGCATCGGGCGCGGCGAGCGGATCGGGCTCGTGGGCCCGAACGGCGCGGGCAAGACCACGCTGTGCCGCATCCTGGCCGGCGTGGAGGAGCCCGACGCCGGGCGCGTCCACCAGGACACCGGGGTCACCGTGGGCTATCTGCCGCAGGAGGTCACGGGCGGCGAGGACCGGACCGTGCTCGCGGAGGCCCTCTCGGGCTTCGACGAGGTGTGGCGGCTCGAAGCGCAGCTCGAGTCGCTCGCCGACCGCATGGCGGGGCCCGACGCCCCGGCCGGGCTCACCGACACCTACGGCGAGGTCCAGCATCGCTTCGAGGCCATGGGCGGTTACCGGCTCGAGGCGGAAGCCAAGATCATTCTCGACGGGCTCGGGTTCGAATCGGGCGCGATCCATCGCCCGCTCGCCGAGTTCTCGGGGGGCTGGCGCATGCGAGCGGCCCTGGCCCGCCTGCTACTGCTGCGACCGGACCTGCTGCTCCTCGACGAGCCGACCAACCACCTCGACCTGGAGTCGCTCGGGTGGCTCGAGAACTTCCTGGCCGCCTACGAGGGCACCGTGGTCATCGTCTCCCACGACCGGTACTTCCTGAACCGGATGGTTACCGCCATCGCGGATCTCGGCGGCGGGGGCGTGACGATCTATCACGGCGACTACGATCACTTCCTGGTGGAGCGCGAGGCCCGCCAGGCGCTGCTCGAGGCGCAGGCGCGCAACCAGGCCAAGCGGGTGGCCGAGATCGAGCGGTTCATCGATCGGTTCCGCTACAAGGCGTCCAAGGCCCGACAGGTGCAGAGCCGGGTGAAGATGCTCGATCGTATGGACCGGATCGAGACGGAGGCGGCGGCGCGCCGGATCCATTTCTCGTTCCCGCAGCCGCCGCGCACCGGCCGCCTGGTCGGCCGGCTCATCGGCGTGCACAAGGCCTACGGCGACAACGTGGTGTACGCGGGGATGGACTTCCAGGTGGAGCGCGGCGACCGGGTGGCCCTGGTGGGCGTCAACGGGGCGGGGAAGTCCACGCTGCTGAAGATGCTGGCGGGCGCGCTCGAGTTCGACAAGGGCGAGCGCCTGCTCGGCTCCCACGTGGAGGTGCAGTACTACGCCCAACACCAGCTCGACGCGCTCGATCCGTCGCGCACCGTGCTGGAGGAGCTCGAGCACGCGGCCCCGGAGGCGCAGATCTCGCGGCTGCGCACGATCCTCGGCAGCTTCCTCTTCAGCGGCGACGCGGTGGGCAAGAAGGTGGCGGTCCTGTCCGGCGGCGAGAAGGCGCGCCTGGCCCTGGCCAAGATGCTCGCGCGCCCGGCCGCGCTGCTGTGCATGGACGAGCCCACCAACCACCTGGACCTCGCGTCGAAGGAGGTGCTGGAGGACGCGCTCGGGGGCTTCACCGGGACCATCGTCTTCATCTCCCACGACCGCTACTTCATCAACCGCATCGCGACCCAGGTGGTCGAGGTCGCGCGCGGCCGGCTCACCACCCATCTCGGGAGCTACGACGACTACCTCGACAGCAAGGCCGCGCCGGCCCCCGCGGCGGAGGATCGATCGACACCCACGACCGCACAACGGACGACAGCGCCGGAACGGTCGGCGGCGCCGGAACGAAGGTCCGCGGAGCAAGCGAGCGTCCGCAGCAGTTCCCGGGAGTCCGCGGATGGGGGGAGTGCGGGGGCCATTTCTGGGCCCCCGCATAAGACAAGCTTGAAGAAGGAAACCGTGGAGAGCAAGAAGCGCAACAAGGCCGTGGATCGCGAGATCAAGGCGATCAAGATCCGCCTGAGCGCGGTGGAAGCGCAGATCCAGGAGCTGGAAGCGCGCCAGCAGGAGATCGGGCTGGCGCTCGCCGATCCGGATCTCTACCGCGACGGGCCGAAGGCCCGCGAGATCGCTCAGTCGCGCAAGGAGACGGAGGAGCGCGTGGCCTGGCTCATGAAGGAGTGGGAGGAGCTGTCCCAGCGACTCTCCACCGTGGCCGCGGAGGACCGGTGAGCGACGATCGCTACACGCGCGAGGTGGACGACGACACGCTGCGCCGCGAGAAGGCGCGGGCCCGTGCCCTTCGCCAGACCGCGTGGTGGCGACGGCGCGTCGCCCCGGGCCTCTGCCACTATTGCCGGCGCGCGGTCGGCGCGAAGGCGCTGACGCTCGATCACGTGGTCCCGCTGGTGCGCGGCGGCCGCTCGATCCGCGCCAACATGGTGCCCGCCTGCAAGGACTGCAATACCAAGAAGCAATCGCTGCTCGTCTGGGAGTGGCAGGCCTACCTGGATACGCTC
>WNFL01359318.1_pt2 | contig 71018 bp, 67 predicted proteins | sample 5400361 | NCBI WGS metagenome assembly WNFL01 (sample SAMN13153351, study PRJNA577476) | soil metagenome | isolation source: 40 cm soil on Douglas fir-dominated hillslope | place: USA:California | collected 2013-09-17 | reverse complement strand
CACGGTGGCACTGAAGGCGGGATCGTACGCGGGCTCGGGGCTGACCTGGGTGAACGTCCGGGTGACCTGGACGGTGGGCCCGCTCGCGACGGGAGCCGGCCGGCGGGCCGGCTCGACGACGATCGTCGCGACTCCGCGCGCGGGCGTGTCGGCGGACGGGTCGTCGCCCAGGTGGCGGGTCGTCTCGCGCAATGCCCGCACGATGGCGGTCATGCTCTGCTCGCGCTTGGCCGGGTCCTTCTCGAGCGTCTTGAGGACGATCGCCTCCAGCTCGCGCGGGATCTCCGGCCGCAGGCGGGAGGGCGGCGCCGGCGGCTCCTGGAGCTGCTTGTTCAGGATCGCGGCCTGTGTGCTGGCCTTGAACGGCACCGTCCCGGTGAGCATCTCGTAGAAGACGATGCCGAACGCATACATGTCCGTCTTGTCGGTGATGTCCTGCCCCTCGATCTGCTCGGGAGCCATGTAGGCGGGCGTGCCCATCATCGTGCCGGCCCGCGTGAGGCTGGTTCCCGCGTCGCGGAGGCGGGCGATGCCGAAGTCCATCAGCTTGATGTCGTCGCCGTCGAGCACCATGATGTTCTGCGGCTTCACGTCACGATGAATGACGTTTGACCGGTGCGCCGCCTCCAGCCCCTCCGCGATCTGGGTGGCGAGCCGGACCGCCCGACGCAGCTCGAGCGCCCGGTCGCGCTGGATCACCTCACTGAGGACGCGGCCCTCGAGCCATTCCATGACGATGAACACGCTGCCGTCCTCGGTCTGGTCGAAATCGTGGACCAGGGTGACCCGAGGATTGCGCCGCTCGTTGAGGCCGGCCACGAGCTTGGCCTCTTGCTGGAAGCGCGCCACGAAGCCTTCGTCGCGGGCGAAATCCCCCCGGAGCACCTTCAGGGCGACCTTCCGGCCGACGCTGAGCTGCTCGGCCAGGTACACCGTCCCCATACCCCCGCGCCCGAGCTGCCGCTCGACCCGGTACCGGCCCTTGATGACCCGGCCCACGAACGGATCGGGGCGCTCGCCGGGCCGGCGCACGGCGGCGCCGTCCTGCGGGCACACGCTGACATCGTCCGGGTAGTCGGTCTCGCAGACTGGGCAATACTTCATCGAGCGCGCCTCCTGCCGATCGGGGCTCCCGTGGCGGCCCTGGGAGACCCTCCGGCTCCGAGCTTAACTCGAAATCCACACCGGTAAGTCGTTCTCTTGGGGGCCCGGCCCCTGCCGAAAGGGGGTGGCTCTGTGCTAGCTTAGGCGCGGCCTCGCGACCCGAACGCCCAGGAGGGCGCTCCCTGAGCAGACGACTCCGCATGCTGGTGGTTGTTCTTGTCGGCTTGGCGGCCTGCGCCACGCAGGCCCCGACCGGCCGCATCATTCCCCTCGTCCCCGGCTACCCGCTCCCGGCCGACCCGATCAGCGCGGAGCCCGGGGAGCAGCTGACGTGGGTGAACGGTGATCCGGCGCGGGGCGAGATCAAGATGGAGTTCGACCGCGTCCCGAGCATGCCGGAGGTGTCCTCGAAGTCCGGCATCTACACCGCCCGCTTCGGCGCCGCGGGCACCTACCCGTATACGGTGACCGCCCTCGGCCGCGGCGGGATCCAGTTCGTCCCTCGTCGGGGCGAGGTGGTGGTGCGCGAGCCGGCCGCTCCCGGCGCACCCAAGCCCGAGCCGGCTCCGGGCCGGACGCCGCCCGCGCCACCCCGGCGGCCGTCGGAGGCGCCGCCGGTCGGAGCGGACATCTCCCGGGTGAAGAGCGGCGCCGACGTCTATGTCGCCCATAGCTACCAGCCCGAGCAAGGCATCGTCCTGAAGGTCGAGCGGGGCGCGACCGCCCCGGCCACGCTTCGCCCCGGCTCGCAGGTCGTCCTCGGAGTGACCTACACCATCCTGGCGCCACCGGAAGTGCCGCCGCTGGTCGTCAAGGAGACCCGGACGATCCGGTTCGGTGATCAGGATCTGCGGCGCCTCGAGAAGACGGTGACGGTTCCCCCGGGCACCTACTCCAGCGAGCAGCGGCTGACCGTCCCGCCCGACGCGGCCGAGGGACCGTACACCGTGACGACCACCATCGAGCTGCCGTCCGCGGCCCGGATCCGGGGCCAGGTCTCGTCCGTGTTCTCGGTCCGGCTTCCTTGACGTCCCTGCCCTTCCGCTTCGGCTCGCCCGAGCAGTTCGCCGCGTGCCGGCGGCTGCTGGAGGACGCCTCCTACACCGAGGACGCGCTCCTCACCCACTACCACATCGACGCCCTGTCCCGCTTGCTGGGGCGGCGCACCCGGGCCGCGTCGGTCGACCATCCCCTGGAGCTGCTGACCCAGCTGTTCGTCGATGGTCTCTTCGCCACCCGCGAGCAGATCGAGTCGCTGCTGGGGCCGGGATCGATCGACATCCTGACCGCGCTGGGGCTGGTGATCCCGAGTGCCCAGAGCCAGGGTCTCTGGGCCGCAACCGTGATGCTGTATCCGCGCCGGGGGCGGTACTTCGCGTCCGACCGGCCTCGCGGCGTCGACGGCTCGGCGACGGATCGGATGGAGGACATCGTGTTCTCGGCCCTCACCGACGACACGGAGCGCTTCCTCGACCTCCTGCCCGATGAGCCGTGCGAGTCCCTCCTCGACCTCGGAACCGGAGCCGGGGTGGCCGCGCTGGTCGCGGCCGGCTCGGTCGGCCACGTGTGGGCCGTCGACATCACCGAGCGGGCCGCGCGCTTCGCCGAGTTCAACCAGAGGCTGAACGCGGTGCCCAACGTGACCGTGTTGCAGGGCGACCTGTACGCCCCGGTCCACGACCTTCGATTCGACCGCATCGTCCTCCATCCTCCGTACGTGCCCGCGTTGCGCCAGACCCTCATCTACCAGGACGGCGGCCTGGACGGACAGGACACCACGCGCCGCGCGGTGACCGAGCTCGCCCGCCACCTGAATCCCGGCGGCCGCTTCTACTGCTTGACCCTCGGGGTCGATAGCGAGGACGCCCCGTTCGAGCAGGCCGCCCGGCAGTGGCTCGAACCGGAGGGCGCGGCGTTCGACGTCGCCTTCATGGCCCGCCAGACCATCAGCCTCGGCTTCCTCGCCCGGAGCGTCGCGCTCAGGTCGGGCCGCGGGGCGGCGGGCGTAGCCCGGCTCGAGGAGGCGTTCGCGAGCCTCCGGATCCGCGAGTTCGTCTACGGCGGGCTCGTGATCCAGCGTCACCGCGCGCCGCGACCCGGGTTCACCGTGCGACGTCAGCGCTCGCTCGCGGTCGGCGAGGCCGCGCTGCCGTGGCTCCTGCGCTGGGAGACCGAGCTGGCCAGCCGAGGCTCCGAGTGGCTGCTCGACACCCGGCCCGTCGCCTCACCGACCGTCGAGTTCGTGGTCACCCATCGGATGGTGGACGGCGAGCTCACTCCGATCGCCTACCGGATGCAGACGGATCAACCGCTCGACATGGAGGCCCGGGCCGCCCCGTGGATGGGGGCACTCATCGCGCGCTGCGACGGCCGGGTGTCCGCCCGCGAGCACTTCGCCAGCTTGAAGGAGGCCGGCGCGTTCCCGGAGCAGATCGGCCCTGACGATTTCGCCCGGGTGCTCGGCCAGCTCGTCTCGGGGGGGTTCATCTGGATCCCGGGATTCGAGCCCGGAACCCGACCGCGTCAGAGCTCCATGCTAGTCTAGCTCCGGAACGACCGTCCCACCCATGTCCACGCCGTCTGCGAACGCCTACGACCGCATCGCGTACCGGACGCTGCCCATGCCCCAGACCCATCCCGATCGGCTCGCCACGATCGCCCGGCTGCACGGGATGACCCCGCGTCCGGTCGATCGGTGCCGCGTGCTCGAGCTGGGCTGTGGCGACGGCAGCAACCTGATCCCGATGGGGTACGGGCTCCCCGGGAGCGAGTTCGTGGGCGTCGAGCTGGCCGCCACCGCGGTGGCGGCCGGCTCGCGCGCGACCTCGGCGCTCGGCCTGCGGAACGTGGCTCTGCACCATCTCGACATCATGGACGTGTCCGAGGCCCTGGGCACCTTCGACTACATCATCGCGCAGGGCATCTACTCGTGGGTTCCGGAGCCGGTGCGCGATCGGATCCTCGCCATCTGCGAGGTCCACCTCGCCCCGCACGGCGTGGCGTTCGTCAGCTACAACACCTATCCCGGGTGCCACCTGCGCCAGGCGGTGTGGCAGATCCTCCAGTTCCACGTGGAGGGCATCGCCGATCCATCCGAGCGGATCGCTCAGGCCCGCGCCCTCGCCCAATTCATGGCGGACTGCCCGCAGACCGCCGGGAGCGACGCGGCGGTGCTCGCGGGCGAGATGCGCGCCGTGCTCGACCACTCCCCGGGCCTCCTCTTCCACGACGATCTCGCGATCACCAACGCGCCGGTGTACTTTCGCGAGTTCGCCGGCCACGCCCGTCGTCACCGCCTGCAGTTTCTCGCGGAGGCGAACTTCCACGAGATGCAGCCCCAGGCGTATCCGCCCGAGGTCGCGCGGCAGATCCGGCTCCTGGCCGACGAGAGCGTGGTGCAGATGGAGCAGTACCTCGACTTCCTGCGCAATCGCCGCTTCCGTCAAACACTCCTGTGCCGCGAGGATGTGGCGCTGGACCGGCGGCTCCGGCGCGAGGCCGTGCGCGGGTTACGCTTCGCGTCCTCGGCTCGACCGACCGTCGAGCGTCCAGACGTCGACTCGCCGGACGTCATCGTGGAGTTCCACGGGCGTGGGGATTCCCGGCTGGCGACCGACCACCCGCTCGCCAAGGCCGCGATGCTCGAGCTCGGCCAGGCCTGGCCCCGCCAGGTCGGGTTCGACGACCTGCTGCGGATCATCCGGCCCGGCCCGGTGACCGCCGACGAGACCGGCGCCCTGATCGACATTCTCCTCGCCGCGTACACCGCGGGCCTCGTGGAGCTTTCCACCCACTCGCCGCACTTCGTGCTGGAGCCGGGCCCCCGGCCGACCGCCAGCCCGGTGGCGCGTCTGCAGCTCGAGCACGGCTCGTTCGTGGCGTCCCTGCGTCACACCAGCGTCTACATCGAGGACGATCTCGGCCGCCGGTTGCTGAGGCTGATGGACGGCACCCGCACCCTGGATGTGCTCCGGCGGGAGCTGGAGGCGCAGACGTCCCCGGTCCAGGTCAGCGCGGCCGCCCTCGAAAAAAAGATGGTCGAGGTCGCGCGCCTCGCCCTGCTCGTCGGCTGACGACCGAGCCACCGGCCAACTCGACAACCCAAGCGCACGGAGGCTACCGATGACCGTCTACAATGTCAGGCTGGTGGACCACACCGGATCCGAGAGCAAGGTCACCAGCGGGATCAGCAGCGCGCTGAAGGGCTATTTCGACCGGGTCTTCGCCGACACCGGCCACAGCGCCACCGTCGGGTGGGGCGAGGGGAGCACCTCCGACGCGATGGTCCTGCACTTCGTCAACGACGTGGCGAGCTCCTACATCGTGGCGAAGATGAAGCGCCCGCCCAAGATCAGTCCGCTGGTCGGCGGCCACACCACGCTGCGGGGCACCGTGCTGTGCTCGGAGTTCTACAAGACGGTCACCATCCGCGGCGAGACCAAGACGCTGTCGGGCGTGCAGTACGCGAAGCTCGCGTTCCACGAGGGCCTGCACAACGCCCATCCCCTCTTCACCGAGGACGATCTGAAAGGGAACGGCGGCCTCGCGGAGAGTCCGGTGGGCCCCGACCTGAACGAGCGGGACATCGGGCTGATGAAGGACGGCCTGGCCGAGCGCGGCAGCAAGTACAGCCAGCTGCCCTAGCCGCGCCCCGCGGTCAGGGGCTGAGCGGCGGGTCGACCGCGCCCGGGTCGCTGTCGGCCGCGGCGTCGGGAGGCAGCGGAATGATGCCGGGAACTCCGCCGCTGTTGATGAGCACCATGGTCCCCATGATCGTCACGCCGGCCGGATCGATCTTGATGAAGCCGCCGGACGACTTGATGGTCAGCTCCATCCCGGACTCGATGACGATGCTCATCCCGGTCTTCTGATGCCAGTTCACGCCCACCTTCTCGTTCGTGCTGCCATCGACGGTGAGGTGCTGGTTGCCCCCGATCGACTCGCGCACCGCGTCCTTGATCCGGACGTCGAGATCCTTCTCGCCGTGGATGTAGATCTGCTCGGAGCCGGCGCTGTCCTCGATCCGGATCTCGTTGTGGCCGCCGCCGTGGCTGCTGGTGTTCGACTTGAACAGGACGGTCTTGGTCTTCTCGTCGGGCAGGCGATAGGGCGGCATCTCCTGGGCGTTGTAGAGTGATCCGACGATCACCGGCTGGTCCGGATCTCCCTCCTCGAACGCCACCAGGACCTCCTGCCCGATCCGGGGGATGAAGATCGCGCCCCAGCCCTTGCCGGCCTGGCTCTGAGACACGCGGATCCAGCACGAGCTCTCCGCGTCGGCCTTGCCCTCCCGGTCCCAGTGGAACTGGACCTTCACCCGTCCGTACTTGTCGGGGAAGATCTCCTCGCCGGGCGGGCCCACCACCACCGCGGTCTGCGGGCCGGGCACCACCGACTTCGGGGTCGACCGCGCCGGCCGGTAGGGCAGGGCGAACGGGATGCAGGTGAACGCGTTGGTGTACTCGAACTGGCCCCCCTCCCCGGAGCGATAGTCGCCGGTCTGCGTGATCCAGTGCTGGACGCTCGTCAGCACGTAGACGCCATCGCCGTCGTAGTGTCGCTCCAGCGTGAACTTGTGGCCGCTCACGAAGTTCCGGCACACGCCGGAGCCGGAGACGACCAGGCCGCCCACCGCCTCCTCCTGCATCCGGATCCTGGCGGTGCGTACGTTGTCGTCGAAGATCTTCTGCAGATCTCCCGCCCGGTCCCCGCCGCCCCGGTCCACCCCGTCGAACCGCTGGGCGTACTCACCGGGAAAGTCGTAGAGCTCGAGCTGGTCGTTGTTCCCGACCTTCAGCTTGTGGATCACCTTGCCCGCGGCGACGGTGTCCTGGATCGTGCCCACCCCTTCCAGATGCTTGTGCGGCAGCTCGAAGGAGTGATCCCACAGGGTGACCTTCCCGGACGTCAGCGACTGGCTCTTGTGCCAGCTCCGGATCCGCGAGTCGTCCAGCACGTCGCCGGCGTTCTCGTCGAAGATGATCCGGCTCACCAGGGGCATGTCCGGGTGGCTCTGGGGCGTATTGGCTACCACCATCCGGTGCTCGTCCTTGGTGTGCTTGAAGAAGTAGTAGATCCCTTCCTCCTCCATCAGGCGGGAGGCGAAGTTGAAATCGGTCTCCCGGTACTGCACGCAGTAGTCGCGCGGATGGAAGGTTCCCTGGATCTCGAACGTCACGTCGAGGCCGGTGAGGACCTTGCGGAGGATGTCGGGGACGCTCTGGTTCTGGAAGATGCGGCTCTGGGCCCGCCGGGTCAGGAGCCAGAACTGCGGCACGACCTCCAGGCGGTAGTGGGTGAACACCACGTCGCGTCCGACCTCGCCGACCTGGCTGCAGATCCCGCTCCAGTAGCGCTCGCGGTTGTCGTCGAGCTTGAGGAGCACGGTCACCCGGCCGTTGAGCAGCTTGTCGAAGGCGACCTTCTGCGGGTCCTCCGCGATGCAGTCGAGCTCGAACCGGAACAGGCGCGACAGGCCTTCCTCGCCCCGCACTCCGGTGAGCAGGAGCACGTCGGGCCCCAGCGGGGTGGTGACCGCGATCGGCCGGTTCGCCTGGACGTATTTCGCCATCAGTCGATCTGATAGCCGAAGCGGCCGCCGTCGTCCACGCTCACGTGCACCCGGGCGATGCTGGCCTCCGCGGCCATCCGCGAGAGGTACTCCCGGGAGATCTCGGGCAGCAGGGTCCGGGTCAGGATGTGGTCCACGTTGCGCGCCCCCGACTCGACCTCGGTGCACCGCCGGGCGATCTCGGCGACGAGGGCGTCGTCGTAGGTGAACCGCACCCGGTTGTTCTCCTGGAGCCGGGTGCCGATCCGGCCGAGCTGGAGCTCGATGATGCGCCGCATCGCCTCGTCCCCGATGGGATAGTACGGCACCACGATGGCCCGGCCCAGGAAGGCCGGCTTGAACGCGCGCAGGAGCGCGGGCCGCATCTTCTCGATGAGCTCGTCCGGGTCCGGCGGGCGCGCCGGATCCGCGCAGAGCTTCATGACCAGGTCGGTGGCCACGTTGGAGGTCATGATGATGACCGTGTTCTTGAAGTCGATCTCGCGCCCCTCCCCGTCCTCCAGCGAGCCCTTGTCGAAGACCTGGTAGAAGAGCTCGATCACGTCCGAGTGCGCCTTCTCGATCTCGTCCAGCAGGACGACGCTGTAGGGCCGGCGCCGGACCGCCTCGGTGAGCACGCCCCCCTCCCCGTACCCCACGTAGCCGGGCGGGGAGCCCTTGAGGCCGGAGACGGTGTGGCCTTCCTGGTACTCGGACATGTTGATCACGACCATGTTGCGGTCGCCGCCGTACAGCAGGTCGGCCAGGGTGTGCGCGGTCTCGGTCTTGCCGACCCCGCTCGGCCCGACCAGCAAGAACACCGCCTGGGGCCGCCGGGGATCCTCGAGCTTGGCCCGCGCGGTCTGGATCCGCCGGCTGATCGCCTCGAGCGCGTGGGACTGGCCGATGATCCGGCGCTCCATCAGCTCCTGGATGGAGAGCACGGTCCGGATCTCGTCCTTGACCATCTTGCCGACCGGGATGCCGGTCCAGCCGGAGACGACCTCGGCCACCGTCTGGCCGTCCACGCAGACCTGCATGAGCGGGGTCTCGCCCTGCAGCGTGCTCAGCTCCTTGTTCAGCTTCGCGAGCTCGGCCTGGAGCTTCCCGAGATCCTCGTCGGTCAGCCGCCCCTCGACCGCCGGGGCGGCCGCCCCCGCCTTGGTCGCGCCCGCGTGCGCCTCGAGCTTCGTCCGGATGCCGCGCAGCGCCTCGATCAGGCGCCGCTCCTCCTGCCATCGCGTCTCGAGCTCCGCGAGCCTCGCCTGGGTCTCGGTCCTCTTCCGGGTCAGCTCCTCCCGGCGCTCCCGGCTCTCGCCGCCGGTGATCGCCTCCCGCTCGAGGATCTCCATCTCGGTGTCGATCTGGGACACCACGCGCTGGCAGTCCTCGAGGGCGGGCGGCGTCGCCACCTGTCCGAGGGCCACGCGGGCGCACGCGGTGTCGAGCACGCTCACCGCCTTGTCCGGGAGCTGCCGTCCCGAGATGTAGCGGTTGGACAAGCGTACCGCCTCCTCGACCGCCTCGTCGAGGATCCGTACGTTGTGGTGCTGCTCGAGCATGGCGACGAGCCCGCGCATCATCGCGACCGCCTTCGCCTCTCCGGGCTCGTCCACCTTCACGACCTGAAACCTCCGGGCGAGCGCGGGATCCTTCTCGAAGTACTTCTTGTACTCGGACCACGTGGTCGCCGCGATCGTGCGCAGCTCGCCCCGCGCCAGCGCCGGCTTGAGCAGGTTGGCCGCGTCGCCCTGCCCGGCCTGGCCGCCCGCGCCGATCATGGTGTGAGCCTCGTCGATGAACAGGATCACCGGTTGCGGCGAGGCCTTCACCTCGGCGATGACCGACTTGAGCCGGTTCTCGAACTCGCCGCGAACCCCGGCGCCGGCCTGCAACAGCGCCAGGTCCAGGGTGCGCAGCGCGACCGGACGGAGCGGGGGCGGCACGTCACCCGCCGCGATGCGGAGCGCGAGCCCCTCGACCACCGCCGTCTTCCCCACTCCCGCCTCGCCGGTGAGGATGGGGTTGTTCTGCCGCCGGCGCGTGAGGATATCGATGAGCTGGCGGACCTCGAAGTCCCGCCCGAGCACCGGGTCGATCTCGCCCTGCCGGGCCCTCGCGGTGAGATCGACGGTGTACTGGTCGAGCGCGGGGGTCTTGCCGCCGGCGGCCGCAGCGGGCGCCCCGTCCACGACGCTGGGCGACCGGTAGGCGTCCTCGACCGAGCCCGCGGTCAGCTCCGCGAATCGCTTGGTCAGGTCCTCGACCGAGACCTTGGTGAGCTCGGGGCTCGACTCCGCGACGAGACGGGCGAGGTCGGGATCGGCGAGGAGCGCCAGGAGCAGATGGCCGGAGCGCAGCGCGGAGGCGCCCAGCTCGACGGAGCCCAGCGTCCACGCCTCGCTCAGCCAGCGCGTGATCCGGGGCGCGAGGGACGGCGTGCGCGCGTTCCCCGTCTTCAGCCGATCGAGCGCCCGGGTGAGGCTGGCCCCGAGCCTGCCCGGGTCCACGCCGTAGTGCTTCATGATCCGCGCGGTATCGCCGTCCGGCACCTCGGAGAGCTTCATCAGGAAGTGCTCGACGTCGACGTCGTAGTGGGTGCGGGTCAGGCAAAGACCCGCCGCGCCTTCCAGGGCGACGCGGCAGGTGTCGTTCAGCTTGGCGACCAGGGCCTTCAAGGTGACGTTCATGCGGCTCTCCTCACTGATGCGCGATCGGGTAGCGCGCCCCATGTCCAGCGGCGGCCCAGCACGGTATCGTCGACGTCCCCCGCCCGCGCTCCTCGCGGGAGCCAGGTGGACCAGCCGAGGCGGGGGGCCCGCGGCCCCCGGTCACCCAGCCGGCACGCAGGAACGTCCTCGGCCTTCAGAACGAGCTGCACGTCGAAATCGAGCCCCTGACCGACGAAGAAGCGGGCCAGCTGCGCGAGGACCCGGAACCGCGGGCCCGACGGGAGCAGCTCCGAGAACTGCTCGAAGTCCATGGGACCCAGACGCAGGCGGAAGCCGGCCTGCTGATCCCAGAAGCGTTTCCCGGCCACCGCGGTGCGCCCCAGCACGTTGTGGGCGCCGCGGTCGTCCTCGCCGGGCCGGCCCGCCCGCCCGAGACGGGAGCGGTTGTCCTCCGCCAGGGGCAGCCACTCCCCCACGAACTGCCCGACCTTGGCGGGCACCGCGAAGTAGTCGGCGATCATCCCTTCCAGCGCGCTCGCGGAGCGCGGTTGCTGGGAGAGCAGGCCCGAATAGAAGACGAAGCTCTGATCGTCCACCGCGAGTCGGCCCCGCAGGCCGGGCGTCGCCATGCCGAAGTGGGCGTACAGCGATTCGCTGAACGGGTCCGGCGCCGCGCCGGGCCGATTCGCCTGCTCGTGCGCGATCGGCACGCGGTACTTCTGCCACGCCCGGTAGAACAGCGAGACGGCCCGGTGATTGAAGACGTCGAAGAACGCGGCGAGGCCGCGCTCGCGACGCCGCTCTTCCTCGAGCACGAGCTCGGTATAGTGTCTCGGCAGCACGCCCGACGGACCGGTCAGGCCCATGAAGGCCACCACCATCGAGGCGGGCGTTCCCTCGTCCGAGCGCGAGAGATCGTCGATCGAGCTTGGCGGAAAGGTCAGCGTGTTATGGGCGTGGAAGCGGACGACCTCCTCGCCGGGACGGGCGTCGCGCCCCACCGGACCCCGCTCGGGAAACACCTTCTCGAGCAGGCGGACGGCCTGGAAGAACTCGAACCGGAACCCCTCGGCGAAGAGGAGCTCCTCTACAGAAGGATCTGTTCGCCGGCTCTCGGAGGCCATCGCTTGAGGAGCTCTTTGCGCTGACGGGTCCGCGCGACGAGCTGGGTGAAGGAGTTGAGGGACGAGTACAGCCCGAAGAAGCGCTCCAGGACGGACGCGAACAGGTAGACGCCGGTGCCGACGTATTGCTCCTCGTCGAGGTCGACCGTGACCTCGAGCCCCCGGCAGAAGCCGTTCCAGGGCATCGAGGCCGGGCGGCCCACCACCCGCCGGCTCCGCACGTCGAGGATGCCCGCGATCTGCTGGCGCACCACCGGCGAGCCCGAGAAGTCGTAGAGCCGCAGGATCTCCTGGAGGGCCTCGCGGCCGCCGTCGACGAGCGACAGATAGTTCAAGGAGAGATGGGAGATCAGGCGCCACTGGGCGCCCCGGCCCATGCGCGGCCGCGCGACGCTGGTCGGCTTGGTCAGGCACAGGATCCGGGACAGCGGCGCGGCGCCCTCCAGCTCGAGCAGGCCGCGCTCGCCGCCGAACGGCAGCCGGGCGGGCAGGTCCCGGTTCGTGCACGTCACGTGGACGGTCAGGGTGTCGGCGGCCGGTCTCGAGGGCTTGAAGTCCAGGTCCACCAGCGACAGGTAGACCTCGGTGCCCGCGTCGCCCTTGCGGTCGGACGGGCGGCGCGTGGTGTACCAGAAGGTGCGCTGCTGCGCCTGGTCCATCTCGTGCTTGAAGGAGTAGAACGGCCGGTAGACGAGCGGCTCCGGCTCGTCGGGGGACACGCTCACCACCGAGTCCACCGAGTAGACCTCGGTCGCGTCCTGCCGCCGCCCGTCGATCACCACCCGGTACTCCGACTCGGTCTCGCTCACCCGGATGGGCTCGGCGATCTGGTCGAAGGTGTTGACCACCGGCACGCAGCCGAGCCGGAACGTGGCGGGGGCGATGACGTCGCTCAGCTGGGGCATGTGGTCGAGGAAGATCAGGATCTCGAGCTCCTCCCCGAAACCCGCCTTCGCGGCCGCGTCGAGCCCGGTCACGTCCACGAAGAGGAACTTCTCGGGAAACGCGAAGTACTCATGCAGCAGGCGGTATCCGAGGAAGGACCGGGGGCCGTATGGCAGCAGCCCCTCGTCGGGGGCAAAGCCCACCGGGCGGATGCAGTCCGACCCCAGGCGGATCGGCGGGCCCGGGCGTCCGGCGCCGGGACGGAGCTGCACCTCGCGGACGTTGTTGCAGAGCAGCTCGTAGAGCGGCCAGGTCTGGTGGCCCTCGCCGTGCAGGAAGAAGCGCAGCGCCTCGGGGCGCAACCCGGCGATCGAGGTGCCGCCCTGGGCCCGCAGGCCGAGCCGGATCACCGAGACCGCGCGCTTGGAGGCGCCGAGGCCGTCGGCGGGGCCCAGGCGGGCCGAGGCGACGGTCAAGGGCCAGAGAGTCACCGGATAGGCGGTGCGGAACCGACACGGCGCCCCGCTCACCGGCGGCGAGAAGAGCTTCGCGCCGCGGGCGATGCGAAAGGGCTCGGTCAGCTTCCCGCGCTCGGCGTCCAGCACGAACTGCACGATCGCCATCGACGGGACCGGGGCCAGGTAGTGCGGGTACAGCACGCTGAGGAGCGAATCGGTGATCTCGGGGAAATCGTCGTCGAGCTTGTAGCGGATGCGCGCGGCCAGGAAGGCGAACGCCTGGATCAGCCGCTCGACGTGAGGGTCCTCGCACTTGTCCGCTTCGAGCAGCAGACGGCTCGCGATCTTCGGATAGCTGGCCGCGAACTCGGCTCCGGTCTGGCGAAGGAAGGACAGCTCCCGCTCGTAGTACGTGAGGATCTCGTCGGCCATCAGTCCCGGCCCTGCACGGTGTACTCACGGGTGGTGAGCTGCAGCATCGTGTCGAAGGAGACCGGCTCCGGGTTGGGCTCGAGGCGCAGCCAGCCCTCGATCCGGAAGCGCATGGCGCGCTCGGTGCCCTCGGAGTCCTCCACCGTGATCCGGACTCGATCCAGGCGGGGCTCGAACGCGGCGATGGTGTCCTCCAGGGCCCGGCGGATGCGCGTCACGTCGCGCAGGCTCTGGAGGCTCGCCGCGGTGAAATCCGGGAGCCCGTAGGTGACGAGCGAGCGCCGGACCTCCTCGAGCGACTCCGGCAGCTCCTCGAGGGCTTCCCGGCGGGTGTTCAGCAAAGCTTCGAGGTCCCGGGCCACCGCCCGCTTGAGCTCCCGGATCCCGTAGCTGCCGAGCGCGGTGTCCACGACCAGGACGATGCGGGGCTTGCCTCCCGCGACCTCGGCGGCGGAATCCTGGAGCGGGTCGAGATAGTGCTGGGCGAGCCGGTCACGGAGCAGACGGTCGGGGACCGCCACGCGCCACCGATCGGCCTCCACCGCGAGCAGGTGACACGGCCGTATCCACGCGTCGATGACTTCCGGCCGCAGCCGCGTGGCCGCCGCGTCGAGCAGACGGGCCCACACCGCGTCCAGCTCCGAGTCCGCGGAGAGCTGCCGGCGAGCCGGGCGCCGGTCGTCGCCCAGCAACCGATCCAGCACGGACGGCACGAGGTTCGGTTCGTCCTGGCGTCGCGGCGACATTGGCCCCTGAATGGCCGGGGCCGGCGTGCCCGGAGACGCGCCGGCCCCGATCCGATTCCCGGGAGACTAGACCTTGACGTTCTTCTTCTGGTCCCAGCCGGTGTTGACCGAGCCGCCCAGCGAGCCGTCGGCGTTCTGCGGCTTGTACTCAAACTCGACTTTCGCGAAATTGAGGGAGATCTGGTCGGTCGGCACCACGTCGCCGTGCCCCGACCCGCCGGTCTGGAACGATGACACCAGCAGGTCGCTGAACTTGACCTTGAAGAACTCCTGCTGTTCCTTACCGGCCTTCCGGCAGGTCAGCAGCGCGTCCGGGATGTGTTCACCGCTGGCGCAGGCCAGGAAGAGCTTCGGTGACGCCTTGTTGATCAACATCACGAAGTGGAAGTCCTGAATCGCGACCTTGCCGGCTCCCCCGCCGCTGCCGGAGGCGTGACTGCCCGCGTTGGTCGCGCCCCACGACCAGGACAGGAGCTCGATCTCGTTCTTGTGCGTCTTGTCGCTCGATTCGCCCTCGATCCCCTTGAGCTTCAGGAAGTAGTCGACCTGGGCCATGCTCCCACTAAGCCTCCCGTGTGTGAGTTGTGAGCTACTTGCGCGTCGACTGGGGCAGCTCGGCCACCAGCCGCAGAGAAACGGACAGCTCGTCGAGCTGGAAATGCGGCCGCAGGAATGCGACGGCCCGGTACACTCCCGGCTTGCCCGCCACCTCGGAGACCTCGATCCGGGCCTCCCGCAACGGCTTCTGGGCCTTGAAAGCCGGCGAGGCGTTGTCGTCGATGGTCACATAGTTCGTGATCCAGCGGTTCAGGAAGTACTCGCACTCCGAGCGGGACATGAAGCTTCCGATCTTGTCCCGCATCATGGCCTTGAGGTAGTGGGCGAACCTCGACATCGCCAGCATGTACGGCAGCTGGGTGGAGAGGCGCGCGTTAGCGTTGGCCGCGTCGGTGTCGTATTTCTTCGACTTCTGGGTGGACTGGGCGCCGAAGAAGGCCGCGTAGTCCGTGCCCTTGCAATGGACCAGCGGGATGAACCCGAGGTCCGACAGCTCCTTCTCCCGCCGGTCGGTGATCGCGATCTCGGTCGGGCACTTGAGCGCGAGCTCGCCCTCGTCCGTCTTGAAGGTGTGGGTGGGCAAGCTCTCGACCAGGCCGCCCCCTTCCACCCCGCGGATGGCCGCGCACCAGCCGTGCCGGGCGAAGGAGCTGGTGAGCCGGGTCGCCATCGCGTAGGCCGCGTTGGACCACAGGTACTTGGAGTGATCGCGCCCGTCGACGTCCTCCTTGAACCGGAAGGCCTCGACCGGGTTCGTATCGGGCCCGTAGGGCAGGCGCATCAGGATGTGGGGCAGGCACAGCCCCACGTAGCGCGAATCCTCCGACTCCCGGAACGACCGCCACTTCGCGTAGTCCACGCTCTCGAAGATCTTGGACAGGTCCCGGGGCGCGGTGAGGTCGGTGTAGGACTCCAGGTTCAGCAGATCGGGGGCGGCCGCGGCCATGAACGGGGCGTGGGCCCCCGCGGCCACGTTGGAGATCTTCTCGAGCAGCCCCACGTCCGGGCTCGTCCGCGAGAACTCGTAGTCGCCGATCAGCGCCGCGTAGGGGGCGCCGCCGAACGTCCCGTACTCCTCCTCGTAGACCTTCTTGAACAGCGCGCTCTGGTCGAACTCGACCGCGCGCTCGAGATCGCGGCGCAGATCCTCCTTCGAGGCGTTCAGCACCCGGATCTTCAGCATCGGGCTCGTCTCGCTCTCGTGCACCACGTAGTTGAGCCCGCGCCACGAGGCCTCCAGCTTCTGGAACTCCGCCTGGTGCATGATCTCGTTGAGCTGCTTGGTCAGGAGCTGGTCGATGTCCGCGATGCGCGCGTTGATCGTGGTCTCGAGGTCCTTCGAGATCTTCAGCCCCTGCATCACCTCTTCGACCAGCGTCGAGATCTGCCGCCGGGACTCCTCGCGCTGCTCGTCGTTGCGCGACCGGGTCTGGCCGATGACCTGGTCCAGGAGGCTCGCCTCCTGGCTGGCCGCCTCGGCCGACTGGGACTTGGCGCCCTTCGCTTCGTTAGCCATTGCCCCGGTCCTCCTTGCCACCGTCGCCGGCCCCGACCTCGCTGCCGATCTTCTTCAGCATGTCGGTGTTGCTGATGATCTCCTGCAGCTTGTCGGTCAGCTTGTCGTTGCCGTCCATCTTGGCCAGCAGGGCCTGGAGCTGCAGGCGAGTCTCCAGCAGCTTGCGGAGGGGCTCGACCTGCCGGACGACCTGCTCCGGCTCGAAGTCCTCGAGCGAGTTGAACTTGAGCTCGACGCCAATCTGGGTGTTGTCGTCGCTGAGCTTGTTGTCGACCCGGTAGGCCAGGCGAGGCTTCATGCCCCGCATCACCGCGTCGAAGTTGTCCCGGTCGATCTCCACGAACTTGCGGTCTCGCAGGCGGGGCAGTGCCTCCTCGGGCTTGCCGGACAGGTCCGACAGTACCCCGAGGACGAAGGGCAACTCCTTCATCTCGATCGCGTCGCCCGTCTCCACGTCGTAGGTGATCTGCACCCGCGGCGGCCGTACCCGGTCCAGCTTGTGCTGCGTGCTCTCTCGCGCCATGTCAATTCCTCCTTGGTGAACTCAGGCCCTAAGGGGCGGTGACGTCCGTTCCCGGCTCGCCGCCCGGGCCAGCTTCCTTCAAACCCAGCGTGTCGCGGAGATTGGCCAGGACGGCTTCGTCCTTGATCACGTCCCGAAGCCAGTTCTCCAGCGGCATGTGCCCCCACTGCACGGCTCGTTGAACCAGATACGACACCGGACTGTGCGGCTCGGTGCGGCGAAAGAACGCGGCGACCTCGGCCAGCTGCCGTAGCGCGGCCGCCCGATCGCCGAGCGCAGCGCCTCCGGACCCCGGCGAGGACGACCCCTCCGCCGCCGGCCCCGCCTCGCCGGACACCGCGTCCGGCTCGAGCTCCCGCTTGCGCTTGACGATGGTCTCGACGAGACCCCGACAGTCGTCGACCGCCTGTTTCACCGCGACCAGGCTCGGCGCGTTCCGCCCGAAGCGGGTATCGATCTCCGCGATCAGGGCCCGCAGCTCCTCGCTGCCCTGATTGACGTCGGAGAAGAGCGCTTCGTAGTGGGCCCGGCGAAGGGCCGCGACCGCCTTGTCGAAGTCTTCCCCCGAGATCTTCCCTTCCTCGATCGCGGCGTTCCGCGCCTCCGGATTGGTGCGGCCGAGATTGTCGACGGTGCGCGACTCTTGCCAGTGCCACCAGCCGTACTTGTCGCCGCGGCTCGACTGGGCGATCGTGACGAACCGCACCGCCTCGGGCATGCGCTGGTTCATCCATTCGATCGGGCCGGCGCGGCCTTCGAGGTCGTCGCCGTCCGCTTCGGGATGGAGGTGGTCCCAGAACCGCTCGCTCATCTCGCGGAGGAGACGGCAGCCGTCGCGGAGCCCGGCGAAGCCGTGCAGCCGGATGAGCGCCTCGGTCATCCACGCCGCGACCTGGACGTCCTTGCTGCGCTTGGACAGCGCGTCGCTCGCGAGCTCGACGACCCGGCGCCAGTCCGAGGCCTTCGTATCGCGCTGCCAGTCTCCCTGGGTCAGCGCGTCGTCGGCCCGACGGGCTTCCTCGATCGCGTCGTAGGGGCCGGCGTAGCGGATGGATTCGCCCCCGGGCTTGTCCCCGGGGATCGGGGCGAGCAGCGACTCGAAATCGACGGTCTCGGCTGAGGACATCCGCTTTTCTGTCCGCCTATGGCAGGTCGGCCGGAACGATGGTCACAAGGGTAGCCTAACCTACGACTTTATCGCGACTAATTCAAGCTTCAATTCCGGGAAGTCGTCGGGCAGATAGAGGGCCAGGGCCTTCGCTCGGTTGATGGCCTCCCAGGCGCGCCCGTGCCGGCTCAGCTGGAAGTATTTGAATCCGGCGCGCACCGGGATCGCCGCGGGCGGCACCGGCTCGTGCAGGAGCTCAACTCCCGGCACCGCGCGCCCGATCAGCTCCCCCACGTGGTCCGGCGAGCTGATCTTCGACTTGGCCGGGAGCTCCTCCACGAGGCGGCCCGCCGGCATCTTGGCGTCCGCCCCCAGGTAGAACTGAGCGGTCTGGAGCAGCCGGTCGTCCTCGACGCGGCCCACGTGCAGGAGATCGCGGGTCTTCACCAGGGGGATGATCACGTACCGGATCGGGATGACGGTGTCGAGGAGGAGCCGGATGCGGCGGATCAGCTCGGCGAACACCTCGCCGAGCCGATCATGGTCGTAGACCGGCACGTCCCGGGGATCGCTGTCCAGCGCGAAGCTCGAGAGCTGACCGATCAGCTGCCCGAACGCCACGTACACCCGCTCCGGGTGATGGTCGGGAGCCGCCGCGAGGTGTGCGAGGAGCGGGATCCAGGAGTTGACGGTGTGCAGGAGCCAGAACGTGGCGATGTCGGACTGCGCGAAGTCGGCGAGATGGCGCCGCTGCGACGCCAGCGAGGTGCTCCGGGCGCTGAGCAGCTCCAGCACCTCGCGCAGCATCGCGAGGAGGCGGGCCGAAGACCGGATGGTCAGCGAGGCGGGCACGAACGCCTCGGCGAGCTTGAAGGCGCCCGCCTCGGTCCGCGTGACCTCCCCGAGCTTCATGGAGACGGTGTCGTCGAGGGCCTCGCCGGAGAACAGCAGCCGGAAGTTCTTCCGGGCGAACGGGATCTCCCCCTCGTTGTCCTCGGCCGTCTCGTCCGAGACCCGGATCATCTCGGCGTCGTAGCGGGTCGGCGGCCCGGCCGCCGCGCCGTCGAGCCGCACGTTGGTCCCCTCGCGCACCACCGGCAGCGCGAGGTACACCGACACCCGGTCGGTCGAGCCGGAGAAGGCGGCCTTGATCGAGCGGGTGGCCGGGCCGCGGTCGGGCTGCGGCACCTGGAAGACGAGGCCGTCCGGCAGCACGCCCGCGCAGCGGCGGACGGTGACGTCGCCGTTGGCCACCGCCTCGTCGTCCAGCTCCAGCTCGATGAACCCCCAGCCGAACGGCACGACGGCGCGGAGGCGGAAATCGAGGACCTGCTCGTGATACCGATCCGCCTGCTGGAAGAGATGCGGGGTGAGGAACATCCCCTCTCCCCACACGACCTTGCCCAGTGGCTTCATGGTCTCGCTCGCTCCCAGCGTGTCATGACGACGTGAGGATCAAACGCGGCGGCTCGATCTTGTCCAGCCGGTCCGGGGGCATCCAGCGGATGCGCGAGATGAAGTCGACAAACACGGGGGACAGGGGCGCGGCCTCGCCCAGGAAGCGGCGCACTACGTACCGATCCCTCGACCGATCCAGCAAGGGGGCGGCGGGCCCGTTGGCGAACTCGATGATCTTGGCCGCCTGCAGGCCGGGGGTGAGGCCGGTGAGGCCGGGGATCATGGCTTCCCACACGCCCTGCACCTGCTGAGCCGCCTCGGCCAGCATCGTCCGCCACACCAGCTCGACCGGCCGCGCCAGGAGGTCCCACACGACGCGGTCGTCTCCCTGGCGCGCCCCGATCATGCCCCGGAGCACCTTGAGATTGCCCAGCGCGCGGTGCACCGGGTGTGCGCTGCGCTCGCTGGACTCACCCTCCTCGAAGACCTTCTGCACCGAGGCGTAGGCCTTCTCGGGCCCACCCAGCTCTCCCCGGAGCTTGTCCAGGGCCTCGTCGTAGGCCTTCACGTAGCCCATCGCCTGGCGCTCGGCGTCGGTGTACTGCGTCTTCGTATCGCCCGGCTTCTGACCGGCGGGGGGCGGAGGGCTCGCCGCCATCTTCCGCAGCGCCGAGTAGCGAAGGAGCGTGGTGGCCAAGGCGGGTAGCTCGCCCGGCGATCGCGCCGATGTCCGCGGCGGCCTGGTCGAGCACCCGCCGATACGGCGACTCCGCCTCGAGCGATCGCACCGCGAGGTCCCGCGAGCCCCGGCGACCACCGAGCACCCGCTCCTCCTGCGAGAACGCGGCGAGGAACTGCCCCCACTGGCGCATCGCCTCGACTCGATAGTCGCGCTCGAATCGGGCGACCGCGTCGCGCACGTCGGCGGCATTCGGCGCCAGGGCGCGCAGTCCCTGGGTCAGCGGCTGGATGGCGTCGTTCCACGCGCGCCCGGTGAAGGGCGCGTCGACCTGGAGCGGGCCGTCCCATCCCCAGAAGTCGCGGGAACGCACCGGGGCGAACTGGCTGCTGGCCGAGGCCAGGATCCACTCGGTACGGAGGCCGCCCGCGCTCAGCCACCGACTGACCCGCGTCACGTCGCGGCCGCGCGCCTCGTCGAGGGCGGCCGGGTCGCCCAGCAAGTCGAGGTAGGCGGCGTGCGTCCGCCGGAAGGCCTTCACCGCTTCTTCGTTGTCCTGCGCTCTCGGTTCCGCCGCGCCGAGGAGCGTGCGATAGCTGGGCCAGGCGCCCGCGTCGTCCACCGGGCAATGTCCCTCGGACCGGCATCGGCCGAGTAGCGAGATGCGCTGGAGCACCGCGCCCACCACCACCGGTGCCTTCGGGCCCGGAACGAGCGCCCGGTCGAGCGCGACGTCGACCGGGGCGTCGACCTCGGCCTTGAACACCTCCACGTACCGGCGGCCGATCGGACCGGCCAGGCGCGTGTCCTGGCGGAGCCAGAAATCGGTGGTGACCCGGTTCCAGAAGCCATGCGGCGTGAGCGTCGCGAGCGTGTTCCGGCACCGGTCGAGCCGCTCGAGCCGTCCGGCCAGCCCGGTGGTCGTGGTGGCTCCTCCGGAGCCCAGACAAGGATTCACGTCGAGGCGGGCCAGCGCGCGCGAGTTCCGGACGAACGAGACGGTCAGCAGGAGACACACCACGAGCGCGCCCGCTCCGACCGCGTACACGACCTCCGGGCGTCCGCGGCTCTGCCGGCGGCGGACCGTGGCGGACCGGCGTACGAGCTCGCGATCCTTGGGCAGGATGGCCCCGAACAGGTCCCGCACGAAGAGCGAGCCGGCCGGCCGCGACGCCGCCCGAGCGGCCCCGTCCTCCAGGCCGAGGGTTCTGGCCAGATAGGAGGTGGGCGCTCCGTCTCCGGTCGCCGCGGTGAAGAAGACGCCCCGGAACCACGGGGTCTCGTCGTACTGATTGGCGCGGAGCAGGGCCTCGGCGAACGCCCGCAGTGGCCTCGTGAGCGCCCGGAACTCCTCGGGGAACAGGAAGCGCCTCCCCACCTGCGGGTCGGCGTCGCGTCGGTCCAGGAGCGAGAGGCGCAGACGATCGAGCTGGCGGCCGACGGTCTCGACCGCCCGGCCAAAGAGCGCCGGTGAGGCCTCCTCGCGGCCGTCCTCGCTGACCCAGCCCATCGCCTGGCTGCGATGCGCTTCCGGCACCTCGGCGAAGAACTCGCCGAACCCGGCCAGGAGATCGATCTTGGTGACGACGAGATAGACGGGCGGCCGCACGCCGACGCGCCTGGTCAGGTGGTCGAGCCGGCGGCGGAGCTGGGTGGCCTCGTCCTTGAGCGTCGCGGCTGAGCGCGAGGCGAGGGAGTCGGCGGACACCGTCACGATCACGCCATTGAGCGGGTCCACCGGTCGCGCGCTCCTGAGGAGCGAGAGGAACTCCTCCCACTCCCGCCCGTCGGCCCGCGCGTCGACCGGGAAGGCGTATCGCCCGGGCGTGTCGAGAATCACCGCGCCATCGAAGAACCACCAGTCACAGGTCCGGGTACCCGACACCGCCTGCCTGACCGTCGAGACCGACGCGGGGGGATTGCCGGCTCTGATCAGCTCGCTCTTCCCCGACCCTCGCTCGCCGAGCGCGACGAACCAGGGCAGCGCACCCACCGCGTCGTCGCCCTGACCGCCGAGCTTGGAGCCGCGCAGTCGGGCGAGGGCCTGGCTCCACTTCGCCCGCAGCTCCCGGACGGTGTCCCCGGTCGCCTCGCCGGGACGACCGAGCTCGCCGCCGGGCGCCCGACCGTGATCGGCCGGCGCGGCCGCTCCGTGGGCCGAATGCTTCCGCGTCCACCACCAGGCGGCCGCTCCGACGAGGGCCAGGAGCACGACCACACCCAGGAGCACGAAGAACAGCGTCCACGAGCGCCACGCGGCGACCGCGAGCAGCGCGATGACGAGAACGAGCACGACGATCGCGCCGGCCCACACGTAGGTCTTCCGGCGCGGCGACGCGGCGGGCCTGGCTTCGACATGGGCCGCGGGCCCGGCGGCCGAGGCGACGATCTGATCGCGATCGATGACGATCGTGCCGGTGCCGTGCGCGGCCTCGCCCAGCGAGAAGATGACCTTGGGTCCGGTGGCCGCGAACTGGATCGCGTCCCCGTCCCGCAGGAGCGTCGTCTGGTTGATCCGGCGCCCGTTGACCAGGGTCCCGTTCCGGCTCTGGAGGTCGCGGATCGAGACCTGCTCCCCTTGACAGAGGATCTCGGCGTGGTGCCCGGAGACCTCCCGGTCCGCGGCGGGGTCGAACTTGAGGTCGTTGTCGGGGTTACGGCCGACACGGATGCGCTCGAGGTCGAACTCCTCGACCTGCCCGCGCTTGCTGCCTTCGACGTGCTTCAGGAAGATCATGCGTTCTCAGGCACCGAGACGTGGCGACCCGAAGGGAGATGCCGCGTGGAGCCGCGAGGCAGGACAACGCCCTGGTCTCAGCAAGATCCCGATCTCAAGCGCCCCCTGGCCCCGGTGAGCTAGATAGCCCGGTAGACCGCAGAGTAGTAGAGCACGTCACGGGGAGTCAAGCTTGACTCGATGCACCGGGCGACGTAGTGTAACCGCGTTGGAGATCCCTTTGCGGGAGCCTCCCCCGAGAGGAAGCCGATGCCCATCCCGCCGATGACCCGCCGGTACGAACGAGGCCTCCTGCTTGTCGGAGTGACCGCGGGCCTGATCGCCTTGGCCCTGATTCCTGGGGCCTCGATGCGCAAAAGTTTCGCCCTCGCGCAAGTGGGCTGGCAAGCGGGGCAGTACCGGGATGCCAGCACCCCCGCAGGGAAAGGTCCCACGGCGACCACCCGATCCGCCAAGCAGCTCGCCCTCGCCGAGACCGCGGTGCAACGGCCTCGACTGCAGCCGGGGGAAGCGGCGACGCTGCGGGCGCTCTACGACGTGCCGGAACCGATCCAGGTCCGGGAGATCCGGACCATTCGCTACGACGGCCTCGTCCTGGCCCGGATCGAGCGCGTGGTCGCGCGGACCAGCGGCAGCGTCCAGAGCGAGTATCGAGTGAACGTGCCCAAGGACGCCGTCGAGGGGTGGTACGCGGTGACGACGACGGTCGAGCGGGTGGAATCGCCGACCCGTGGAGGAGCGCCCGAGCAGAAGGAGACCGGTTTCTTCGTCGAGACCAGGGGAGCGGCGAGTCCCGCGGCGCCCGCCGCCGGGACGACGAGCGGCGGAGCCTCCGGGAGCCCACCCGCGGCCACGGTCGCACCCGCGCCCGCCCCTCAGGCCGCCGACGACGGGATCGCGGTGAGATTGTGGGCCGAGAAGACGCGCTACCGCATGGGCGAGCGGCTGGCTTTCAACTTCGAGACCAATCGAGACGCGTTCCTCACGATCGTGAACGTGGGCACCAGTGGAGAGGTGACGATCCTCTTCCCGAACCGCTTCTCGGGCGGTCACGGCGTCAAGGCCGGCCGCACCTACCGCATCCCCGAAACGAGCGACAGCTACGAGCTCGAGCTGAAGGGACCGCCCGGGGTGGAGCTGGTGTACGCCCTGCTCACGCTCAAGCCCGTGCTCTTCCTCGCGACCGACTTCCCGTCGTCCGGCGCGGTCTTCCCCTCGACGGCCGATCGCGTGTCGCGCGTCACCCGCGACATCAACGTCGCCGCGAAGTCGATCCCGCTTCGCGAACAGGCTCGTGCCATGATCGAGCTGGAGGTCACCCGCTGACCATGGCCCACCGGAGCCGACGCCGCTCGCTGACCGCGCGAGGCCTCGGCGTCGGCGCCCTGGTGCTCGCCGCCCTCGGCTGCGCGCCGACTCCGGCTCCGGCCCCCAAGGCGGCCGAGCCGCGACCGGCGAACCCGGGCCAGGCCGCGGACGCGTTCCTGGTGGTGGACTGCCTCCTGCCCGGCCAGATCCGCCGCCTCGGCAACCAGGTCACCTATGTCGGCGCGCGGCGGGGCGAGAAGACCACGGCCCGGGATTGCGAGATCCGTGGAGGCGAATACGTCGCCTACGACCGCGCCGACTACAAGACGGCGCTGCAGGTCTGGCTCGAAGCGGCGCAGCGGGGCGATGCCAAGGCCCAGACCTACGTGGGCGAGATCTATGAGAAGGGCCTGGGGGTTCCCCCGGACTACGCGGCGGCGGCCCAGTGGTACCGGCGGGCGGCCGAACAGGGCTATGCTCCGGCCGCGCTGAGCCTCGGCGTGCTGTACGAGAACGGGCTCGGCGTCGCGCGAGACCCCAAGCAGGCCGCCCAGTGGTACAGCCGCGCGAACGGGACCAGCACCGTGACCGTCGATACCGGCGGGGGCGCCCGCACCGACGTTCGACGGCTGGAGGCGCAGGTGGAGACCCTGCGCGCCGACCTGCGAGCCAAGCAGGCCGAGCTCGACCAGAACCAGAAGAGTCTGGCCGAGGCCCGCCGCGGGCTGACCCAGGTTCAGGGCGAAGCGCAGACCACGCGTACCGAGCTGGACCGCCTGCGCCGCGAGCGCGCCGCGGTACAGGGCACCGACGCGGCCGCGACCGCTCGGCTCAACGACCTCCAGCGGGCGATCACCGATTCGGAGACCCGCCTGCGCGACAAGGAGCGGGAGATCAACACGCTCCAGGGGAGCCTGGCCCGCGCCCAGGAGGATTCCGGCCGCCAGCAAACCGACAAGGACCGGGAGATCCAGCGCCTGCGCGACCAGCTCGCCCGCACCGAAGCGGAGACGGCGGCGCAGCGCGCGGGCTTCGAGCAGCTCCGGCGCGAGCGCGAGCAGGCCGGACCCGAGATCGAGCTCACCCAGGTGCAGATCGTGGAGCCCCAGCTCGTCGCGTTGACCCGCGACATCAAGGTTCAGCCGACCAAGACCGCCGGCGCGGGACCGGTCCTGCTGCTCGCCGGCAAGGTGAAGGCGGCGGGAGGCTTTCAGTCCCTGTCCATCAACGAGCGCGAGGAGGTCGTCGACCGGGACGGCTTCTTCAAGGCCCGGGTACCGTTGAAGGGGACGGAGGGCGAGCGAATCCAGCTCGTGGCGCTCGACCGCGCCCGCCGCAAGGCGAGTCTCGAGATGATCGTCCCCGCCCGAATCCGGGCCACCGCCACGACCCCGGGCGCCGCCGCGGGCGACCGCCCGCTGCGGGCGGCCCCCACCCTGTCGCTGGGGACCTACCACGCCCTCGTCATCGGAAACAACGACTACAAGTCGTTCAAGCCGCTCAAGACCGCGGTGAACGACGCCGAGGTGATCGCGGGGATCCTGCAGAACCGCTACGGCTTCAAGGTGAAGCTCCTGCGCAACGCGACGCGGGTCCAGATCCTCTCCGAGCTGAACGACCTGCGCCAGCGCCTCACCGACAAGGACAACCTGCTGATCTACTACGCCGGCCACGGCGAGATGGACGCGAAGAACCAGCGCGGGTACTGGCTGCCGGTCGACGCCATCCCCGGCAACACCGCGAACTGGATCTCCAACATCGACCTCAGCGATCTCCTCAACCTGATGGCGGTCAAGCACCTGCTGGTCGTGGCCGATTCGTGCTACGCGGCGACCTTGACCCGCGCGGCCTCCGGCCAGCTCGAGCCCACGATGACCGAGGAGGAGATGAACCGGGCGGTGCAGAATCTCGCCAACAAGCGGGCCCGGCTGGTCCTGACCTCCGGCGGCATCGAGCCCGTGCTCGACAACACCGGCGGCGCGCATTCCGTCTTCGCCCAGATCCTCATCGAGACGCTCCAGTCCAACGACGGGGTGCTGCTCGGGCGCGACGTCTTCCAGCGCGTGCAGCTGCGGGTCAACGCGATGGCGCAGCGCTGGGCGGTGCCCCAGGTGCCCGAGTACGCCCCGATCAAGTACGCGGGGCACGAAGGCGGAGACTTCTTCTTCCTCCGCACCGGAACGTAGGCGGCCCGTCTCTCGTTGGCCGCTCGGCCACCGGCGATGGGCGGAGGCCGGTCGATGGTGACTGATCCGACGGACTGGCTCCGGTCATTGCCGTGGAGCCACATCGCCCTGGTGCTCAGCGTCGCGCTGAATCTGTGCCTGCTGATCGCCCTCCCCTTCCGGAGAGCCATCAACGGCATGATCGCCAACATCTACCGCGCGTGGTGCGAGCGCCAGGACCGGCGGAGCCAGATCCTCCGGGAGCTGTACACCAAGATGGACGCGGTGAACCACGACTACCTCTTCGCGATCGTCGCGGCCGAGATGTCGCGCGGGGCGGCGGCCGGTCCCGAGCGGCAGCTGCTGCTCGATCGACAGCACGCCCTGATCCCCAGGCTGGAGGCCGTCCAGACCTTCCTGGCCGAGCACGAGCTGGACCTGCCGACGGACGTCCGGCATCTCGTGGAGAAGCTGCGGACGGAGATGATCCTGCCCGCCGGCCAGAGCACCGCCGACGCGGGCGCGATCCTGCGCCATTCCGAGGCGGTCACGCGACTGACCCGGGCGGTGAAAGGGGCGATCACCCGCCACGTTCACGCGGGCCCGTGGTCCGGGCTTCGGCTGGGGCGACGCACCGCGCCCTAGGAGCGACCGGAGGCGGGCTCCTCGATCCGGATCTCGCGCGGCTCGTCACCGAGACCGCTCAGGTGAACGTGGATCGTGCGGGCGGGCAGGAGTGGCCGCAGCTTGTCGGCCCACTCCACCACCGTCACTCCGTCGCCGTGCAGCATCTCCTCCAGTCCCAGGTCCACCAGCTCGGTGAGGCTGCCGGTGCGGTAGGCGTCGAGGTGGTAAACGGGCAGCCGGCCGCGGTAGTGGTTGATCAGCACGAAGGTCGGGCTCGTCACGTCGGTGGTGACGTCGAGGCCCCGCGCGAGCCCCTGGAGGAAGCAGGTCTTCCCCGCCCCCAGCTCGCCGGTGCAGGCCACCACCGCCCCCGGGGTGAGCCGCGCGCCGAGCTGCTCGCCGATGGCCTGCGTCTCCGCGGGGCTGCGCGAGATCAGCGTTCGTGCCGCCCTCACGCCGTGCCCTCCGCCAGCGCGCGGAGCGCCGCGGGCAAACGCTCGATGATGTCGCTCGCCAGCATCCCGTACTCGCCGAGGTCGCGTACCGCGACGTCGGCCGCGAGCCCGTGCACGTAGCAGCCGGCGCGCAGGGCCGCCGCGGGACCGATCTCCCGGGCGAGCAGCGCGCCGGCGATCCCGGTGAGCACGTCGCCCGAGCCGCCCTTGGCCATGCCGGGATTGCCGGTGGGATTGATCGCCACCTGGCCGTCCGCTCCGGCGATCACGGTGTGGGCGCCCTTCAGCGCGATCGCCACGCCGTGCTCGCGCGCGAAGGCGCGGGTCATCTCGACGCGCTCGGCCTGGACCGCCTCGACGGTGGTGCCGAGCATGCGCGCCATCTCCCCGGGATGCGGAGTGAGCGCGCGCGGGCCCGCGGCCTGGCGCAACAGATCGAGATGGCCCGCGAGGGCACTCAGCGCATCGGCGTCCACCACCATCGGCCGCGGCAGCTCGCGCACCAGCACCCGCGCCAGCTCCTGCGTCTCCGGATCGAGTGAGAGCCCGGGCCCGAGGGCCACCGCGTCCATGCGGTGGGCCAGCTCCACGATCCGGTCCTTCGCCTCGAGCGACAGGCACTGGCCGGCCGTCTCGGGCAGCGCCTCCGTCATGTACTCCGGCGCCTGAGCCGCGACGATGGGCTGCTGGGAGGCGGGCGCGGCGATCGTGCAGAGACCGGCCCCGCTCCGGAGCGCGGCCCGTCCCGCGAGCACGGCGGCGCCGGTCTTGCCGAGCGAGCCCGCGACCACCAGCAGATGGCCGAAGCGCCCCTTGTGCGCGTCCAGGTCGCGCGGCGGGAAGCACGGGCGCACGTCGGCGGCCTCGAGCCGCCAGGTGGTGATGCCCCGGCACGTCTCCTCGACGGGCACGCCGATGTCGGCGATCTCGACCGTGCCGGCCTGCGCCGCCGCCGGGGCGAGCAGCAGGCTCCGCTTGAGCCCCGCGAAGGTGACGGTGCGCCAGGCCCTCACGGTGGGGCCCAGCAGCGCGCCGCGGTCTCCGTCGAGACCGGACGGGAGATCGAGCGCGACGACCGGCACGCCGGCCGCACCGGCCCGGTTGACGGCCTCGATGGCCGCAACCACCGCGCCGCGCGCGGCGCCGCTCACGCCGGTGCCGAGCAGCGCGTCCACGATGAGGTCGGCGTCGTCCAGCGCCCGCGCGAGCGCGGCCGGCTCGACGATCTCCTCCACGCGCCCGCGCCAGCGGCCGAGCGCGTCCGCCGCGTCACCCCGCACCTCGGCGCGCCGCCCCACCAGGAGCGCGCGCACCGCCGCCCCGCGGGCCTTGAGCCGGCGCGCCACCACGAAGCCGTCGCCGCCGTTGTTGCCCTTGCCGCACACGACGACCACCCGCTTGCCGCGGATCGGCGCGAGCCACCGGGCGATGAGCGCGGCCGCCGCGGTGCCCGCGTGGTCCATGAGGCGCGCGCCGGGGATACCGAGCTCGCGGATGGCACGCGCGTCGAGCGCCCGCATCTCCGCGGCGGTGAAGACGGGCAGCACGGCGTCAGCGGGGCGGCGGGAGCAGCAGGGCCGCCGACTGGATGAGGAAGTCGGCGAGCACCGTCGTGTAGACCTCGCGGTGGGTGGTGCGGGCCACTCGCGGCAGCTCGATGTGGAGCGCGAGCGGGGTCTGGCCCAGGATCCCCGCCTGCTTGGCCGCGGACGCGGTGTAGATCACCGGGTCCTGCGACTCCACCCACACGTCGAGACGCGGCACGTCGCCCTCGAGCGGCAGGCGGCTGTCGCGGATCATCTCGAGCAGGGTCTTGAGCCGCCAGGCGTCGTCGCGGCTGATCCCGACGGTGGCGATCTCCATCCGGCCCGCGCTCTCCTGCCGGTTGTTGCCGTGCACCTCCACGTAGAAGCGCACGGTGCCCTGGGCCGCCTCGGTCACCTGACGGCGATAGGCCTGGTAGACGTCGCGGGCCGCCGCGGTCTCCACCTCGAGGCGCGCGGCGGCGCCCGGCGCGCTCTCGGTCGGACGGTTGACGTTGAGGCGGCGGCCCTCGCCGTCGAGATTGGCGTAGCCGGTGGCCACGACCAGGCCGAAGCCGGTGAGCTTGGCGAGCGCGCGGCCCATCACGTCGGTGGCGATGTCGGAGGTGCCGTGTGGAGCCGCGATGACGAAGCCGGGCCGGCCCTTCTCGACCTGCACGCTGCCGCCCGGGATCGCGAGCCGGGGCGCCGGGGTGGCGGGCGCGGGAGCCTCGGCCGAATCCTTCCCGGTGATCAGCCCCGCGCAACCCTGGACGAGGAGGGCGAGACCGACCACGAGACTACCGGGGCCTCGCCTCGTCATCAGCGCCGTCGCCGATCAGCATCGCCTGCGCCATCGCGTACTCGCCGTCGTGGGTAAGCGAGAGCAGCACCTCCCGGCCGCCCTTCGCGAGGGCGATGGCGCGGCTCCTGCCGTGGAGCGTCATGGTGGGTGCCTGCCCGCGCTCGCGGCGCACCTCGAGCTCGCGCCAGTTCACGCCCATGCGGAGCCCCGTGCCGAGCGCCTTGAGCGTCGCCTCCTTGGCCGCGAAGCGGGCCGCGAAGTGCGGGATGGGATCGCGGCGGCGGCGGCAGTAGGCGATCTCCGCCTCGGTGAACACGCGCTGCAGGAAGCGCTCGTCCCAGCGGGCCACCACGCGCCGCATCCGGGGCATCTGGGTGAGGTCCACCCCGATGCCCAGCACGCGGCTCATGCCCCGATGGCCCGGCGGACGATGCCCGCGAGCTCCTCAGCCATATGCTCGATGCGCGCCTGCTCCTCGCCCTCGATCATCACGCGCAGGAGCGACTCGGTGCCGGAGTAGCGCAGCAGGATCCGCCCCGCTCCGTTCATCTCCGCCTCGAGCACCTGTACCCGCTCCGGGAGATCGGGAATCGAGCCGACCGGCGGCTTGCTCTTGACCCGCACGTTGACGAGCACCTGGGGGAACTTCACGAGGCACTGGGCCAGCTCGCCCAGCGAGGCGCCGCTCTCCCGCATCACCCCGATGAGCTGCAGCGCGGAGACGATGCCATCCCCGGTGGTGGCGTGATCGAGGAAGAGCAGGTGACCGGACTGCTCGCCGCCGAGGTTGGCGCCGATGCGCAGCATCTCCTCGAGCACGTACCGGTCTCCGACCGCGACCTTGGCGAGCCCGATGCCGGCCTTGGTCAGCGTCCGATCGAGCGCGAGGTTGGCCATCACGGTGGTGACCACCATGCCCCCCTTGAGCTGCCCGCGCGCCGCGAGATGCCGCCCGCAGATGGCCAGCGCGTAGTCGCCGTCTCGGATCTGGCCCGCTTCGTCCACCGAGATGAGCCGGTCCCCGTCCCCGTCAAAGGCGAGCCCGAGCTGGGCCCCCGAGCGCAGGACCTCCTTCTGCAGCCCCTCCGGATGCATGGCCCCCACCCCGCGGTTGATGTTCTGGCCGTCGGGGCTCGCGTTCAGCACCCGCACGTCGGCCCCCAGACGGCGGAAGATCTCGGGCGCCACCCGGTACGTCGCGCCGTGCGCGCAATCCAGCACGACGCGCACGTCGCGCAGGTCGTGCGGGCACGCCGCGCGCGCGTGCGCGATGTAGTCGGCCTCGGCCGCCTCGTGGACGACGAGCCGGCCGATGTCCACGCCGGTGGGCCACGGCGCGGTGTCGGGGCCGTTCAGGCGGCCCTCGATCTCCTCTTCCCAGGCGTCCGGGAACTTCGAGCCCTCCGACGAGAAGATCTTGATGCCGTTGTCCTCGAAGGGATTGTGCGAGGCCGACAGCACCACGCCGCCGTGGGCCTCGAGGCGGCGGGTGAGAAACGCGATCGCGGGGGTCGGCAGCACGCCGACCGCGTAGACGTCGCCGCCCGCGGAGAGCGCCCCCGAGACCAGCGCGCCCTCGAGCATGGGGCCGGAGAGCCGCGGGTCCCGCCCGACGACCAGGCGGGTCTTCTTGGTGGGGTCGTGCTGGATCAGGGTCGCGACGAGCTGCCGCCCGAGGCGGAACGCCAGCTCGGTGGTCAGGGGAGGCGTGTTGGCGAGGCCCCGGATGCCGTCGGTGCCGAAGAGGCGGGTCACGAGCGGGGGGATCCGAGGACGAGGCGGACGCGGGAGGGATTCACCCGCACCACCGTGATGCCGGCCGGCACCGTGATCTGTTCGGGAAGCACGCGCATCGTCACCTCACCCGCTTTCGATCCTGCAAGGTTGAGCCGCGCCTTCACCCGGTCGCTCCCGAGGCGCGACAGCGTTCCGCGCAGACCGTGCAGCTGCACGTCCACGCTGTCCGGCCGGTCGCCCTTCACCTCGAGACCGGCCGGGATATTGTCGAGCTCGAGCGGCGCCGCCATGATCAGGTCCGACTTCTCGGAGGTCATGACGAAGGCCCAGAGCACCATCGAGACGCCCAGGGCGAGCAGCTTGAGCTCCCAGTGCCGCGTGAGCACGCTCATTTGCGGAGCCACTCGCGGGCCGGCTCCCACCACGCGGTGCGACGGGGCAGCGGGGCCTCCTCCAGAGAAAAGAGCTCGGCCAGACGGCGGCGGAGCGCCTCCAGGTCGAGCGGGGACTCCATCTGGCCGTCCACCGCGAGCGAGATGCGCCCGGCCTCCTCGGAGACGATCAGCACCACCGCGTCGGTCTCCTCGGCGAGGCCCAGGCCGGCCCGGTGGCGCGTGCCCATGTTCCGGCCGAGCTGGGTGTTGCGGGACAGCGGCAGGAAGCACCCGGCCGCGGCCACCCGGTCGCCGCGGATGAAGGCGGCGCCGTCGTGGAGCGGCGAATACGGCAGGAACAGGCTCACGAGGAGATCCGCCGAGACCATCGCGTCGAGCGGCACGCCGAGCTCCGCGTAGTTGCGCAGCCCGGTGCTGCGCTCGAGCACGATGAGGGCTCCGATCCGCTTGCTGGCCAGCGCGTCGGCCGCCTTGATCACCTCGTCGATGAGGTGACCGCGCTCCTCGCGCGCCCCGAGGGCCATGCCCTGCAGGAGGCGGCTCTCGCCGAGCCGGGTGAGGGCGCGGCGCAGCTCCGGCTGGAAGAGCACGATCAGGGCGAGCACCCAGAAGGACCAGAAGTTGTCGAGCAGCCAGCTCGTGCTGAACAGATCGAACTGGCGCGCCACGAACGAGGCCACCATGAGGCCGGCCAGCCCCAGCAGCATCTGGATCGCGCGCGTCTCCTTGAACATCACGAAGACGCGGTAGAGCACGATCGCCACCACCACGATGTCGATCGCGTCGCGGAGGCGGAAGGTCTGCAGCGCGGGCCACATGACGGACTACCGGCTCCCGCCCGCGCCGCGGACGGCCCGGGCCACGCGCACCGCCTGGACCGTCTCGGCCACGTCGTGGGTGCGGATGACGTGGGCGCCCCCCAGGACCGCCGCGGTGGCGGCGGCGAGCGAGCCGGGCAGGCGCGCCGCCGGATCGTCGACTCCCGCCACCGCCCCGATGAACGACTTGCGGGAGACGCCGACGTAGAGCGGCCGCCCGAGGGCGTGCAGCGCGGGCAGCCCCGCCAGCACCCGGCAGTCCCACTCGGGCCAGGCCACGCCCGCGCCGCGGAAGAAGCCGATACCCGGGTCCAGCAGGATGCGCTCGTCGGGAATCCCGGCGGCGCGCGCGATTGCCAGGCTCCGCTCGAGTGCCGCGCGCACGGTGGCCACCGTATCTCCCCCAGGCGGTGCCGCGGCGGGCGAGGCCATGAGCACGATGGCCGCCCCCGCCTCCGCGGTCAGCCGCGCCAGGGCCGGATCACCGACGAGGCCGGTCACGTCGTTGATCATCCGGGCCCCGGCCTCGAGGGCGGCCCGCGCCGGGCCCACACGGCTCACGTCGGCCGACACGGGCAGATCGAGCTTGGTGGTGAGCAATCCCACCGCCCAGTGGAGGCGCTCGGCCTCCAGCGCCTCCGGGATCCGAGCCTCCAGGTAGGGCGCGGTGGACATGGCCCCCACGTCGAGCCAGGCGGCCCCGCCCCGGGCCATGGCCTCCCCGGCCTGGAGCAGGCGATCGGCATCCACCACCACCGAGCCCGAGTAGAACGACTCCGGGCTCACATTGAGCGCCCCCACCACGGCCACGTCGACGCCGTCGCCCACCGAGACTCCTGCCACGATCGCGCGGTTCATAAGGGGATTGCTCCACAACTAACTTATCACCGCACCGGGCGCCTGCGGGAGCCGGAATTTGCGCGGACGATCGCTTTCCGCGGACAACTGTTCACGCGGACAACCGAACGTCGGGGATTACGGGCGAGGGCATACGGACCCCCCCCTCTATCTAATGCGGGGGCCCAGAAATGGCCCCCGCACTCCCGCAGTCGGCAGTCGGTCCGCGAGGGAGGCGCCGGAACGGCTAAGCGGGCTAAGCCGGGCTCGGCGCCTCGTGCAGCGGCGGGACGCGCAGGATCCGCGCGATCTCTTCGCCGTCGAGGGACTCGCGCTCGAGGAGCGCGCGCGCGAGGGCGTGCAGCTTCTCGAGGTTCGTCTCGATCATGTGCTTCGCGCGGGTCGCGCACTCCACCACGATCCGCTTGATCTCGGAGTCGATGAGGACCGCGGTCTCCTCGCTGAAGTCCTTGGGTCGGGCCACCTCGCGGCCGAGGAAGATGTGCTCTTCCCCCTTGCCGAAGGTGAGCGGGCCCATGCGATCGGACATGCCCCATTCGCAGACCATCTTGCGGGCCATGTCGGTGGCCTTCTCGAGATCGTCCCCCGCCCCGGTCGTCTGCTGCTGGAACACGATCTCCTCGGCGGCGCGGCCCCCCAGCAGGATCGTGATGCGGTTCACCAGGTAGTCGCGCGAGTAGTTGTACTTGTCGTCGGCCGGGAGCTGCTGGGTGAGGCCCAGGGCGCGGCCGCGCGGGATGATCGTGACCTTGTGGAGCGGATCGGCGCCCGGCAGCAGGTCCGCCACCAGGGCGTGGCCGGCCTCGTGGTAGGCGATGGTCTTCTTCTCGGTCTCCGAGATGATCATCGAGCGCCGCTCCACGCCCATCAGGACCTTGTCCTTGGCGTTCTCGAAGTCGATCATCTCGACGACCTTCTTGTCCTGCCGCGCGGCCAGCAGCGCCGCCTCGTTCACCAGGTTCGCCAGGTCGGCCCCCGAGAAGCCGGGGGTGCCGCGCGCGAGGACCTTGAGGTCCACCTTGGGCGCGAGGGGAATCCGCCGCGCGTGCACCTTGAGGATCTCCTCGCGGCCCTTGACGTCGGGGCGGGCCACCACCACCTGGCGGTCGAAGCGGCCGGGCCGGAGCAGCGCCGGGTCCAGCACGTCGGGCCGGTTGGTCGCGGCGATGAGGATCACGCCCTCGTTGGTCTCGAAGCCGTCCATCTCGACCAGGAGCTGGTTCAGGGTCTGCTCGCGCTCGTCGTGCCCGCCGCCCAGGCCCGCGCCCCGGTGCCGGCCGACCGCGTCGATCTCGTCCATGAAGATGATGCAGGGCGCGTGCTTCTTGCCCTGCTCGAACAGGTCGCGCACCCGGGAGGCGCCCACGCCCACGAACATCTCGACGAAGTCCGACCCGGAGATCGAGAAGAACGGCACGTTGGCCTCGCCCGCGATGGCCTTGGCCAGCAGGGTCTTCCCGGTGCCGGGAGGGCCCACCAGGAGCACGCCCTTGGGGATCTTGCCCCCGAGCTTCTGGAACTTGGGCGGGTCCTTCAGGAACTCGATGATCTCCCGGAGCTCTTCCTTGGCCTCGTCCACGCCCGCCACGTCCTGGAACGTGACCTTGTTCTGCTTCTCCGAGATCAGCCGGGCCCGGGCCTTGCCGAAGGACAGGGCCTTGGCGCCCCCGCCCTGCATCTGGCGCATGAAGAAGATCCAGACGCCGATGAAGAGCAGCATCGGGACCCACTGGAGCACGACGGCCAGCCACGAGTTGGTCTCGGCCGGCTTGACGTCGATCTTGACCCCCCGGTCCTTGAGCGACTTCACGAGATCCGGGTAGTCGGCGGTGTAGGTACGGAAGGTGGAGCCATCGCTCAACCGTCCGGAAACGTTATTGCCCTTGAGAGTGACCTCGCGGACCTCCCCGGTCTCCACCTTCTTCAGGAAGTCCGAGAAGACGATCTCCCCCCGGGGCGACTGGTTCTGCTGGAAGAGCTGGAACAGGAGGATGACGATGAGTCCGATCACCATCCAGAGGGCGAGGTTTTTGTAGAACGGATTCATGCCCGGAATCATACCATAAGGGCGCGCCGCCTCGCGGGGGCGCCCCGAGGGGATCAGGAGGGCGTGACGGCCTCCAGGACGGCCAGATCCGGCAGCTCCCGGTGCCGGCCGTCGTAGTCGAGCCCATAGCCCACCACGAACTCGTCCGGGATCACGAACCCCACGTAGTCCACGTCCACCTCGACCTCCCGGCGGGAGACCTTGTCGAGCAGGCCGCAGAGCGCCAGGCTCCGGGGGTGGCGGGTCGCCAGGTTGCGGCGCAGGTAGCTGATGGTCCGTCCCGAGTCGATGACGTCCTCCACGATGATCACATCCCGCCCCTCGATGGACAGCGACAGGTCGGAGGTCAGGCGCACGACCCCGGAGGACCGGGTTCCCGAGCCGTAGGAGGACACCGCCATGAAGTCCATCGCGGTCGGCACGGGGATGGCGCGCAGGAGATCAGCCGTGAACACCACCGCTCCCTTGAGCACGCCGACCAGCACGGGCGCCCGGCCCGCGTAATCCCGGCCGATGGCCTCCCCGAGCTCGGCGACGCGGGCCGCGATCTCGTCGCGGGAGATCAGGATGCGGCCGATGCGCCGGTCCATCGCGGCGGGGTCTTCTACTTGGGCGTGACGAACGTGGTCAGCGAGCGCTGCGCGCGGAGCCGCTCGGCGGCCGCGGCCGCTTCCTCGCGGGAGCGATAGGTGCCGACCCGCACCCGGTAGCGGGCCACCCCTTCCTGCACCGCGAGCGTGACCACATAGGCATCCAGCCCGGCGCTGGCGAGCTGCTGCCGCGAGTCGTCGGCCTGACGGCGGTTCTTGTAGGCGCCGACCTGGATGGTGTACGGGGTGGCCGGGCCGTTCGGACTCGGCGCGCTCGCCGAGGCATTGTTTGCACTCCCCCCGTCCGCAGCTCTGCCGTCCGCGGTCTTCGCGGGAGCTGGGGGAAGCGAGGGTGCAGAGGCGGTCGGTGGCGTGGGGGCCGGCTTGGCCGCCACCGGGGGCGGCGGCGGTGCGGGCGACGTCTGGCTCGACGGGGTCGCGGGCGGGATCTTGATCGCGACCGGCTTCGCCTCGGGCTTGGGCGGCGCACCCGCGCCGTCGAGCGGCTCGGTCAGCGTCTTGTAGAACGTCAGCTTCTCGGTCGATTCGGGGGCGCGATCGGCCATGGTCTCGGCCGCGATTCCGCCTCGCCGCGGGGCCGCGGCCGGCTTCTTGGCAGGCTCGGCGACGCCGGCGGCCACCGCGGAGGCCGGATGGCGCGCCCACTGCCGGCCGACCAGCAACCCGAGCGCGAAGGTGAGGCCCAAGATCACGAGCACCGCGCCGCAGAGCGCCACCCACTGGCCCCCGCCCGGTCCGCCGCCCGTCCGCCTCCGCGCCGTGGACGCCATGTCAATCGCGCTCGTCGCCGCGGCTCATGCTGTCGGGCGCCGACACGCCGAGGAGGTCGAGCCCGTTCCGTACCACCTGCCCCACCGCCGCGCAGAGGCCGAGGCGGGCGAGGGTGGTCGCGCGGTCCGCCGTGATCACGCGGTGACCCTTGTAGTAGGGATGAAAGAGCCCGGCCAGCTCGCTCAGGTAGTAGGCCACGCGGTGTGGCTCGCGGGCCCGAGCCGCGCCCGCCACCAGCTCCGGGTACTGCAGGAGCCGCTTGATGAGCGCCTGCTCCTCGTCGAGCGCGAGTGGGGTGAAGTCCACCTCGGCCCAGGGCGGCACCGTCAGGCCCTGCTCGGCCGCGGTCCGGAAGAGGCTCGCCACCCGCGCGTGGGCGTACTGCACGTAGAACACCGGGTTATCAGAGGACTGCCGGGTCGCCACTGCGAGGTCGAACTCGAGCGGGCTGTCGTGCCGCCGCGTCAGGAAGGTGAACCGCGCCGCGTCGCGCCCGACCTCTTCCAGGAGCTCCTCCATCAGCACGAACTCGCCGCGACGCTTGGACATCCGCACCGGCTGGCCGTCCCGGAGCAGGGTCACGAGCTGGACGATGAGCACGTCGAAGCGCTCGGGGGCGTGGCCGAGCGCCTGCATCGCGGCCCGCATGCGCTGCACGTAGCCGTGGTGATCCGGCCCCAGGAAATTGATGACGTGGTCGGCGCGCTGGAACTTCTCGAAGAAGTGGAAGCCGATGTCCACCGCGAAGTAGGTCAGCTCGCCGTCCGACTTCCGCAGCACCCGGTCCTTGTCGTCTCCGAACGCGGTGGACCGGAACCAGAGCGCGCCGTCCAGCTCGTAGGTGTGGCCCGCCGCGGTGAGCGCGTCGATCACCGCCCGGGGCCGATCCGCGTCGCGCACGTCGCGCTGCTCGTGGGCCCACTGATCGAAGCGGGTGCCGTAGGCCTCGAGCACGCGCCGCTGGCTCTCCACCATCGCGTCCACCGCGAGGCGCCCGAGGCGCTCGATCCGCTCCGCCTCCGGCCGCGCGGCGAGCGCGCGCATGCCCTGCGGGTCCCGGGCGAGCCACTCCGCCACCATCTCGATCAGGTACTCGCCCGGATAGGCGTTCTCGGGCAGTAGGGCCGCCTCGCCCAGCGCCTGCCGCAGCCGCACGTCCACCGAGCGCGCCAGCGCCATGAACTGGTTCCCCGCGTCGTTGACGTAGTACTGCGTCGCCACCCGGTAGCCCTGGCCGCGGAAGATGCGCGCGAGCGCGTCGCCCACCGCGGCGGCGCGCGCGTTGACGATCACGAGCGGGCCGGTCGGATTGGCCGAGACGAACTCGAGAAGGACGCCGATGCCCTTCCCCGCGTCGGACCGGCCGTAGTCCGCGCCCGCGGCCAGCACCCGGTGGAGACCATCGGCGCACCACCGTGGCGAGAGGAAGACGTTCAGGAAGCCGGGGCCCGCGATCTCGACCCGGTCCACCGCCTCGACCTTCGGGAAGTTGGCCACCATCGCCTCCGCGATCGTGCGGGGCGGGCGGCGGGCCGCGCGCGCCAGCGCCATCGCGGCGTTGGTCGCGTAGTCGCCGTGCCGCGCTTCGCGCGGGATCTCCCATTGCACCTCGGAGGGTGCGGGCAACCCGGCGGCGTCGAGCGCGTGCCTCAATGCGTCCGTCAGATGATCGGTGATGTTCAAAGACACAGAACGCCGCCGTGCCGGCGACGATAGAGAATGATACCCCCCGGCCTTCGGACGAGCGAAGAATTTTCGCGCGCTTACGAGACGCCGAGGGCGCGCAGAACGCTCGGATCGAGCGCGGCGGCGAGCGCGTCCGCGAGGCGGTCGTAGGCGACCTCGCGCAGCGCGCGATGATCGAGCGGCGCGGGCGCCTCCGCGCAGGCGGGCGCCCCGCGCGCCCACTCGAGCACGTGTCGGCGCGCCGGGCCGGACTCGAAGAGCCCGTGCAGGTGCGTCCCCCACACGCGCCCGTCGGCGGAGGTGCAGCCCTCGGCTTCACCCTCCACGTCGAGGAGCGGCCGCACGGGCCCGTCTCCCGCGATCACCCCCGCGTGGATCTCGTAGCCCTCGAAGTCGGGCCCGTCCGGCCGCCAGCGGGCGCGCACGCGCCGGGTGATCTTCTCGCGCGCGAGCGTGGTCCACACCGGCAACCACCCGAGCGCGGTCTCCTCGCCCCCGCTCTCGACACCGTGCGGGTCGGCAACCGCGCGGCCGAGCATCTGGTATCCGCCGCAGACGCCCAGCACGAAGCCGCCCCGCGCGCGATGCGCCGCGAGGGCCGGCGCGAAGCCTCCCGCCTTGAGCGCGCGGAGATCCGCGATCGTGTCCTTGGAGCCCGGCAGGACCACCAGCGCCGCGCCCGCCAGTCTGCCCGGCTCCTCGGCGTAGACCAGGTCGACGCCCGGTTCGGCCTCGAGCGGCGCGAAGTCGGTGAAGTTGGCGAGGTGGGGCAGCCGAACCACCGCCACGCGCATCCCCCCGCGGGCGGCGGGCGGGCCGGCTTCGAGCGCGACCGAGTCCTCCTCGGGCAGGCCGAGACGCGGCAGGAACGGCACCACCCCGACGACGGGGGTGCGGGTCCGGCGAACGAGGTCACGCACCGCGGGCGCGAGGAGCGAGGCGTCGCCCCGGAACTTGTTGATGAGGAACCCGCGCACGCGCCGCCGGTCCGCGGGCGGGAGCAGCATCATGGTGCCGAGCAGGCTCGCGAAGACGCCGCCGCGATCGATGTCGCCGACCAGCAAGACGGGCGCGCGGGCCAGACGCGCGACGCGCATGTTCGCGAGGTCGCGGCGCATCAGGTTGGGCTCGGCGGGGCTCCCCGCCCCCTCGATCACCACCACGTCGGCCTCGCGGGCCAGCGTCTCGTAGCTCCGCCGCACCGCCGGCCAGAGCCGGGGCGTGAGCCGGTAGTAGCCGGCGGCGTCGGCCTCCCGCAGCGCCCGCCCGAGCAGGATCACCTGGCTGCGGGCTTCCGCGCGAGGCTTGAGCAGGATCGGGTTCATCTCGACCCGGGCCGGAGCCCCCGCGGCCTCGGCCTGCATCACCTGCGCCCAGCCCATCTCCCCGCCGTCGGCCGCGACGTGGGCGTTGAGCGACATGTTCTGCGACTTGAACGGCCGCACGCGCAGGCCTCGACGGGCCAGGAGCCGGCAGAGGCCCGCGACCAGCACCGTCTTGCCGGCGTGCGAGCCGGTGCCCTGCAGCATGATGGCCCGAGCGCGCCCTCGGCTCACCGGCGTGCCACCAGCGCGAGCGCGGCCACGCCCACGCAGAGCGCGCTCGTCCAGCGCGCCACCCGCATCGCGCGATCGATCGCGGCCACATCGGGCGGCGGCCCATCGCCCAGGCGATAGTGGCCGCGCTTCTCGAGGGTGACCCCCAGCGCACCGGCCATCGCGGCCATGGTCAGGCCCGCGTTCGGGCTCTCGGTGCGGCGCCCATCGCGGCGCAGCGCCCGCGCGGCCCCCGCGGCCGATTCCCGCGCGAGCCCGGCGCCCGCGACCAGGGCCGCGCCGGCCAGCCGCGCGGGCACGTAGTTGGCGGCGTCGTCGGCGCGCGCGGTGGCCCGGCCGAGGTACTCGAGCTCGGCGCGGCGATAGCCGATCATCGCGTCGGCCGTGTTCACCGCGCGGTAGGCCCACGCCAGCGCCAGCCCGCCCGCGACGCCGCCCATCAGCGCGCCCGCCACGTAGAAGCAGAGCGGCGCCACGACCCCGTCGGTGAGGTTCTCGGCGAGCGACTCGACCGCGGCGGAGGCGACCGCGCCCTCGTCGAGCCCGGTCGTGTCACGGCTGACGAGATGCCGGGCGACCTGGCGACGGGCCCCGTCGAGATCGCCGGCCACCAGGTGCCCGCGCACGATCTCCACCGCGGTGAAGAGCGCGCTCAGCGAGAAGCTGCACTTGAGCAGCCACGCTTGGGCGAGCGGCGCGGCCGGGCCGGGCAGCTCGCCCAGGAGGGCCTGCGCGATCAGCGCGCCGCCCGCGGCGAGGCCGACCACGATCAGGATCAGGAAGGTGCCGTAGAGCGCGAGGTCCTCGGGCGAGCGCGGCGCCCGCGCGCGGGCGAGCGCGATGAGCCGGCCGATCCACGCCACCGGGTGCCAGCGATTCGGCGGATCGCCGACGAGGAGATCCAGCGCCACCGCCAGCGCCAGCAGCGTCATCGATGGGCGGATCGGCTCATCGCAGCTCGTAGACGAGCGGGATCCGGATCAGCAGCGGCCGGCGCGGGAGCGATTCGGGGAACGGGACGGGCCCGAGGCGGCGGATGGTCTCGACCGCGGCGTCGTCCAGCACAGTGTGGGAGGAGGAGCGCGCGACCTGGACGTCGCGCACCCGCCCGGTGGCCTCGAGCCACACGTGCAGCTCCACCGTGCCCCCGAGTCCCTGGCGGCGGGCCGCGAGCGGGTAGATCAGGCTCTCCTGGACGCGCCGGCGGAACTGCCGGAGGTATGAGCCGTACTCGGGCGCTGCGCCGGGGCCGCCCGTCCCCGGCGTCGCGAGCGCGAGGGGCGCGCCCGGACCGCCTCCCGATCCGCGGTCGGCATCGCCGCGCGTCGGCGGGCCGGTCCCGCCGCCCGGGCCCGACGCGACCGGGCCCTCGGAAGCCTGGCCGCGGCCATCCGGCGGGGCCGAGGTCATCGATGAGCCGGCGGGCGGCGCCGGCGCCGGTGTTGCCGCGGGAGCGGTCGCCGGCTCGGGGACGATGGCGAGGGCCGGCGGAGCGGCGGGCTCCTCCGGCGATGGGGCGGGAACGGGCGGCGGGGCCGGCGAAGCCACGGGCGCGACCGGCTCGGACCTGGGCGCCGCGGGAGCGGCTGCCCGGGAGGCCCCGGCCATTCGGGCCGCCGGGCGGGCCGACCGCGCGGGGGACGAAGGCGCGGCGGGCGAGCCGGGAGCGGCGGCGTCCTCCACCAGGTCCACGAAGACGGGGCGCATCCAGTCGAAGGCGGACCAGGTCAACAGCAGCGCGATGAGGCCCGCGTGCAGCACCACCGACAGGATGACGCCTCCGAGGCGCGCGATCACCGGTGGCGCTCCTGCCAGTCCGTGATGGCCCGACCGAGGGCCACGCGTACCGCCCGTGCCACCGCCCAGCCCATCTCGCTCGCCGGCCCCCCGAAGCGCGCCACAGGCCCGCGGCCGGTCGCCGCGATCACCACCGCGTCGGTCGAGGTCCCGGTCGCCGCGTAACCGCCGTCGGCCAGCAGGCCGGCCTCCCGCAGCAGGAGCCCCTTCACCTCGGTCGCGGTGATCACCGCGTTGACGAGCGCGGCCGGCTCCGGATCCGCGTCGACCACCACGATCGTGTTGATGGTGGACGCGACCCACGTCGCCACCGGCGAGAGACCCGCGGCCACCGGATTGCTGAGCCCCACCGTGACGACGGCCAGCGCGTGAACCCCGTTGGCGGACTCCTCGGCCTGCACCGCGCGCTCCGTGTTCGCGCCGGTGAGCAGGCCCACCCACGGCGCCGGCGTCCCCGCCCGCCGGGCGAACGCCTCGATCATGCCCGTGGGATCCGCGCAGGGATCGTGCTTGCGCACGTGCAGGTTCACGACCGCGCGGGCGCGGGCGAAGCCGCCGTGGTGCACCGCCGAGGACAGGACCCGGAGCGGCGCCCGGCTTCGCACCACCACCGCCTCGCTCCCGACCTCGACGGACACCCCGGCGATCATGCGCTGATCCTAGAACGACGCCCGCAGTCCCACCAGGGCGTTGATGCCGAGCGCGGGGAACCCGCGCACCTCCGCGTAGCCTTCGTTGAGCAGGTTCTGGATGCGCGCGGTCAGCTCGAGCTTCTGGAGCCAGCCCATGCGCTCGATGATGCGCCAGGTGCCGCCGATGTCCACCCGCGTGTAGCCGCTGTTGTACACCTCCCCGAACTGTTCGAACTGCTCGCTGACCACGTGGACCTGGGTGAAGAGCGACAGCTTGCTGATCGGCTCCCAGGTGAGCCCGACGTTCCAGCGGTGCCGCGGCTCCCGCGGCAGGGGGCGGTCGGTGGCCAGGTTCTCCGAGTCCGTGTAGGTGTAGTTGAGCGAGGCGACCAGGTTCGGCAGCACGTCCACCTCGCTGGTGAACTCGATGCCCGCGCTGCGGGCGCGGCCCACGTTGAAGGGCCCGCCGAACGGCGCGGTGGGAATCGGGGTGCAGCAGGTGATCAGGTTCTTGAAGTTGTTCTGGAAGTAGGTGAGCCCGAGCCGGATCCGGTTGTTCCAGAGCTTCTGGTCGAGCCCGAAGTCGTAGGAGAGGCTCTCCTCCGGCTGCAGGTCCGGGTTGCCGAAGCCCGGGAAGAAGAGGTCGTTGAACGTGGGCGCCCGGAAGCCGGTGCCCGCGCTGCCCCGCAGCCGGGTGCCCGTCTCCTTGATCACGAAGGACAGCGAGCCGCGCTCGGTCGTGGTGGTGCCGAAGACGCTGTTGTCCTCGACCCGGAAGCCGCCGGTCAGGAACAGCCGATCGAAGAAGCGGAGCTGCTGCTCGAAGAAGACGGACTGGGTCTCGGTGGCCGCGCGGAAGGTCCCCTTGTTCTCCCCGATCTCCCGGCGGTGCTCCAGCCCCACGCTGCTCGTGCTCCACTTGCCGATGAAGAACGAGTTCACCCACTCCGCCTCCCGCCGCTCCACGTTGACCTGGGAGAAGGTCGCGAAGTCGAAGTCCACGCCGGGGTCCACCGGATCCTGAAAGCCCGCGCTGTTCTCGTACCGGGCGAGGCGGCCCCGGGTCTCCCACCACTCCACCGGGCGGCTCTTGCCTTCGAGGCTGAAGATGGTCGTCTCCGACTGCGAGCGGGCGTTGCGGTTGATGATGGGCACGATCGGCTGCGGGCCGGGGAAGACCCCCTTCACCGGCACCCCGATGTCGTTCTTGTTGTAGCGGAAGACGAAGTCGAGGGTCGAGTCCCAGGGCAGCGTGGCGCCCACCCGGGCGCTCAGCGCGTTGGCGTTGGTCTCGTCGTTCTGGGACTGGCCGTTGCTCTCGAGGTGCGAGGCGGACAGGGCGTAGTTCAGGATCTTCCACGCCCCGGAGACGGTCGCGCGGGAAACCAGGGTGTCGTAGTTGCCCACCTCCTGCTGGATGGTGGCCTGGAACGGCCCGCCCTTGCCCTTGCGGGTGATGATGTTGATGACGCCGCCAATGGCGTCGGCCCCGTAGAGGGTGGACTGGGCGCCCCGGATCACCTCGATGCGCTCGATGAGGTCCGGCGAGATGTCGGACAGATCCACCTGGCCGAGCGTCGGGCTCTTCACCCGCAGGCCGTCCACCAGCACCTGCACCTGGTTGGCATTGGCGCCGCGGATGGTCACGCTCGACGTCTTGCCGTAGGCGCCGGACCGCCGGATCTCGACGCCGGGCACGTTGCGGAGAGCCTCGTCCAGCGTCGGGTAGTGATAGGTCTGGAAGTCCTGACCGTTGATCACGCTGACCGAGGCGCCGAGCTGCTCGGACGGAGTCTCGACCGGGGTCGCCGTCACCAGCACCGGATCCACACGTTTCGGCTCCTGCGCATGCGCCGCCACGGGCGCCATCAGGGCCAGGACCAGAAGCCACTCGAATTGCTGTCGCATCGACCACTCCTTTAGCCTCGAAAGGGGTTGGCGTCGGTGATCGCAGCCAGGTCTCCTGACTCGTGGATCGGCGTCGTGGCCCGGCCTTCCCAGGCGCCCTCTCGGGCACCCAGTGGCTCCCATCACGGGATCGGGCGAGACTCCCCACTTACAGTGGCGGGACCGTGCCGGCTTCGGCCCTGACATCGGCCGGGACCGGCTTCCCTCGACCTGCGATCTGTTTGCTGTGTTTACCTGTATTTGGCTTCTATCACCTCCCGTTTTGGTTCATGCGGTCGGGTAGACGAGGTGGACGGTAGGGCGGCCACTGATCGGGTGCTTGTCGACCAGGACGCGGCAGCCGTAGGCGGACTCCAGCACCGCCTCGTCGATGACCGACTCCGGGGGGCCCACCCGCACCGCCGCGCCGCCGGCCATCAGCAGCAGGCGGTCGCAGAGCTCGGCCGCGAAGCCCAGGTCGTGCGAGACGAGCACGATGGTCAGGCCCGCCTCGCGCCCGAGGCGCCGCAGCAGCCCCGCGCACTCGGCCTGATAACGCAGATCGAGGTGCGCGGTGGGCTCGTCGAGCACGAGCAGGCGCGGCTCCTGGGCCAGGGCCCGGGCCAGCATCACGCGCTGACGCTCGCCCCCGCTCAGGCGGTCGAGCAGGGTGGCCCGGAGCGCCAGCACACCCGCCGCATCCATGGCGCGTCGGGCGGCGGCGCGGTCCTCGGGGCTCTCGAAGAAGCGGCGCGGGGCGCGCGGGTAGCGGCCCATGAGCACCAGCTCCTCGACCGTGTGCGGAAATCCGCGCGGCACGTCCTGCGGCACCACCGCCACCTGCCGCGCCACCTCCGCCCCGGAGAGGCCCGCCACATCCGCGCCATCCAGACGGATCCGGCCCGCCGCGGGCTCCACGACCTTGGAGAGCAGGCGGACCAGCGTCGTCTTGCCCGACGCGTTCGGACCGATCACCCCGAAGGTCTCCCCCGGCCTCACCTCGAACGACAGATCGCGGATGGCGAACGCCCCCGCGGCGGCGGACGCGTAGGCGAAGCCCACCCGCTCGCACTCGACCAGCGCGGCCGTCACAGGCCGGCCACGGGCGCTCGCGCGCGCAGCAGGTAGATGAAGAACGGCGCGCCGCAGAACGCGGTGATGACCCCGACCGAGAGCTCGGCGGGTGCGACCACGTTGCGCGCGAGGGTATCGGCCAGGAGCAGGAAGGCGCCGCCGCCCAGCACCGCCGCCGGGATCACCACGCGGTTGTCGGGCCCGAGAAGCATCCGGATGACCTGGGGCACGATCAGGCCCACGAAGCCGATGGGGCCGACGAACGCCACCACCGCGGAGGTCAGCAGCGCGGCGCCCGCGAAGACGCGGCGCTTGAGGCGCTCGGCATCCACGCCGAGCTGCTGGGCGCTTTCTTCTCCGAGCGCGAGCAGGTTGAGCGGGCGCGCTTGGCCCACGACCAGCCAGAGCCCGACCGCGGTCAGGGCCGCGAAGACGGCGAGGCTGGCCGGCGCGATCGGCCCGAGGTTGCCGAGCAGCCAGTGCACGACGCCGCCCAGGCGATCGAAGTCCAGCACCGAGATCAGCACGGTGATGGCCGAGGAGAAGAAGATGCCGACGATCACCCCGGCCAGCAGCAACGTGTGCACCGGCAGCCCGCCTCCCCGCGAGGCGATCGCGTAGACGGCCACGCCGGCGACCAGCGCGCCCGCGAAGGCGCAGGCCGCGATGCCGACCGCTTCCACGAGGCCGCCACCCAGCCCGAACACCTGCGCGACGATCACCCCGAACGCGGCGCCACTCGAGACCCCGAGCACGGAGGGCTCGGCCAGTGGGTTACGCGTGAGGGCCTGGAACCCCGCGCCCGCCACCGCCAGCGCCCCGCCCGCGAGCAGGGCGGCCAGGATGCGGGGCAGGCGCAGGCTCAGCACCACCACCTGGTCCACGCCCTTGACGCGCCCGGTGAGCACCGCCAGCACGTCGCCGGGCGGCACGCGCGCGCTGCCCAGAAAGAGGGCGCCGACCGCGACAACGGCCACCACGAGGCCGAGCGCGGCCAGCAGCACCGCGAGCCGGGCGCCAGAAGCGGAGGGGGACCCGCTCATCGCGCCGCCGCCTTGTCGAAGGCCTCGGGGTGGATCAGGCGCGCCAGCACCTCGAGACCATCCACGATCCGTGGACCGTAGCGGTGCATCAGGTTGCCGTCCACCGTGTGGAGCCGCCCCGCGCTGACCGCCGGGACCTGGGTGAAGCGCTCCCACTTGGATCGCACCAGGGGACTGCCCGAGGCGTCGTGGCTGGCGATCAGGATGACCTCGGGGTTGCGGGCCAGCGCCGCCTCCATGCTGTAGCGCGGGTAGCCCTGCCCCCCGTCCGCGGTCACCGAGTCCCCGCCGGCCAGCGTGATCAGCTCGGAGACGAGGGCGCCGCGCGCGGGCACGATGAGCGGGTCGGGCCAGAGCACGTAGAGCACGCGGGGCCGCGGCCGGCCCGCCACGCGCGCGGAGACCGCCTGGATGCGCTCGCGCAGCGCGGCCGCTGCACGATCCGCCGCCTCCGCGCGATCGGTCAGGCGGCCGACCCGGCCGATCAGGTCGAGAACACCCTGCACGGATACTGGATTAACCAGGTAAACCGGGATCTTGAGCCGCCCCAGCTCATCAAACGTTTCATGTCGATTGCCCGCGGGCGTGGCAACGACGAGGTCGGGCTTGAGCGCCACGATGCCCTCGAGGCTCGGCGAGACCATGCCGCCGATGCTGGGCTTCTGGTGCGCCGCCGGCGGATAGTCGCAGAAGTCGGTGACGCCGACCAGCCGATCCTGGGAGCCGATCGTGAACACGGTCTCGGTCACGCTGGGAACGAGCGAGACGATGCGGGCGGGCAGGGCCGGCAGGACGACGCGCCGCCCGGTCTGGTCGGTGACGGTGAGCGCGGTGACCGCCTGGGGGAGCAGGAGGCCCGCCAAGGCGAGCGCGGTGACGAGGCGCATCACGTGCCCGCTCCCGGGACGTGCGGGCGATCCGAGACCCCGGCGGACTTGAAGGTAGCCATGTCGGTCAGCACGCCGACCGCCGCCCGCGCCAGACCGATGCAGAGGGCCGCGCCCGTCCCCTCGCCCAGGCGCAGGCCGAGATCGAGGTAGGGCTCGAGGCCGAGGGCCTCGAGGACGCGGGCGTGTCCGGGCTCGGCCGAGCGGTGCGAGGCGAGGAGCGCCCGGCGTGCCTCCGGCCTGAGCCGGACCGCCACGAGCGCCGCGGCACCCGCAATGAAGCCGTCGAGCACCACCGGCAGGCGGGAGGCGGCGCCGGCCAGGATGACGCCCACGAGCCCGGCGATCTCGAGCCCGCCCATCTTGGCCAGCGTGCCGAGCGCGTCGGCCGGGTCGGGCTGGTTCACGGACAGGGCCCGCCGGATGGCCTCGACCTTGCGGCGCCGGCCGGCGGCGTCCACGCCCGTCCCGGGACCCGTGACGCTCTCCGGCGATGCCCCGGTGAGAGCGGCCACGATCGCGCTGGCCGCCGTGGTGTTGCCGATCCCCATCTCCCCAGTGCCGATCAGGTCCGCGCCGCGGGCGCGCTCGGCCTCCACCAGCGCGATGCCGGCGTCGATCGCCCGCGCGCACTGCTCGGACGTCATCGCGGGTCCGAGGGTCATGTCCGCGGTGCCGGCCGCCACCTTGAGGTCGCGCAGATCGGGATGCCGCGGCAGCACCCCCGCCACCCCCAGGTCCGCCACCACGACCCGCGCGCCCGCATGGCGCGCAAGCACGTTGACCGCCGCGCCGCCGCGCAGGAAGTTCTCCACCATCTGCGCGGTGACGACCTGGGGATAGGCGCTTACCCCCTGGGCGACCACGCCGTGGTCGCCCGCCAGGGTGAAAATCACCGGGTCGCGCAGCGGCGGCGGACAGAGGCCCGTGATGCCCGAAAGCCGCACCACGAGCTCCTCGAGCCGCCCCAGGCTCCCGGGCGGCTTGGTCAGCTGATCGAGGCGGCGGCGCGCCTCGATCTCGGCGCCGGGATCCGGGAGCGGGATGACGTTAGGGAGCTTCATGAGCCGGGGCCCGGCGGGCCGGAGGTGACACCGCATCCTTGACGGTCATGGGAAGGCCGGCCACCATCAAGGTCACGCGATCGGCCGCGGCGGCCAGGCGCTGGTTGACGGAGCCCAGGAGGTCGCGATAGCGGCGGCCGAGCGGGGTGGATGGGTGCACGCCCTCGCCGACCTCGTTGGACACGATGAGTAAGGAGACCACGCGTTCCCGCTGGAGCTTGGCCAGGTCGTCGGCGGATGCGAGGAGCGCGGCGTCGTCGTCGCCGCGCTCCATGAGGTTGGCGACCCAGACGGTGGCGCAGTCCACCAGGATCAGGTCATGAGCGGTCGCCGCGCGACGGCAGGCGGCCACAATCTCCTGCGGCTCCTCGACGGTGGTGAAGCCAGCGGGGCGGGCGGCCCGGTGGCGCGCGATGCGCGCGGCCATGTCGCCGTCCAGCGCGCGCGCGGTCGCCAGGAACGCCACGCGAGAGCCGGACTGCGCTGCCTGCTCGACCGCGTAACGGCTCTTGCCGCTGCGGGCGCCACCTAGCACGAGATGCGAGGAGTGCACGACCGTCACCTCGGTCCTCCCTCGAGGACCGGCGTGGGTGGCAGCGTCCGGGCAGGTCTCCTGGCTCTCGGATCGTCCTACTCCCCGCGCCTTCCCGATCCGGCTGGGGCCGGAGCAGTGGCCGATCGCGGGTTTCGTTCCCGATTACAGTGACGGGGTCGCGGCGGATTCGCACCGCCTTCCCTGGGGCCCGCACCCGGCGGGCCGCCCGGACACCATGGACGGCCCGACCGTAGCAGAGGGGTCGGGGCTGCGCAACCCGCCCCGCGAGCGACCTACCCGCCGGCCAGGCGGTCGATGCGACGGCGCTCGCGCTTGGTGGGACGTCCCGCGCCGGGCGGGCGGTAGGCGGGCGGCCCCGGACGGGCCTCGCGTGGTGGCGGAGGCGGCGTGAGGTCCTCGTAGAGGACCGCCGCGGCGGCGGCGGCACCCCGCCGCTCCGCCAGTGCGGTCACGCGCACGATCCGGCGGATCCGCGGAAGGGTCACGCGCAGCATGTCGCCGGGCCGCACGGCCTTGGACGGCTTGGCCGCGTCGCCGTTGACGTGCACCTTGCCGCCGTTGCAGGCGGCGGCCGCGAGCGTGCGGCTCTTGAAGAAGCGCGCCGCCCACAGCCACTTGTCGATCCGCACGTCCGACATCTGGTTTTTACCGTAGCACACGGCCCCGTGAGACACTGAATCGGCCATGTTCCGCGCCGCGATCGGGCTCCTAGCCGGGTTGACGCTGTTGACGATGACCCTCATGGGGACCGGGCCGCTCTCTGCGGCCGATCCCGGCAGCGTGCTCGTCGAGGACTGGGCCCAGCAGCCGGAAGGCAAGACGGGCATCCCCGACGGCTGGAAGGGGCAGAGCTGGGGCAGCCCCAAGTACGACTTCCGCATCGTCTCCCAGGGCGGCCGCAAGGTGCTCCACCTGAAGAGCAACAACGACAGCTCGACGGTCTCCAAGGAGGTCAAGGTCGACGTCAAGAGCCACCCGGTCCTGACGTGGAGCTGGCAGGCGGTCACGCTCCCCAAGGGCGGCGACGCCCGCAAGTCGGCGACCGACGATCAGGCGGCGCAGCTCTACGTCACCTTCCCGCGATTCCCCTCGCAGGTCCGCTCGCGGATCATCTCCTACATCTGGGATACCACCGCGCCCGCGGGGGCGGTGTTCAAGAGCGAGAAGACGGGCCTCGTGACCTACGTGGTGGTCCGCTCGGGACCGGCGGATCTCGGCAAGTGGATCACCGAGAGCCGCAACGTGCTCGAGGACTACAAGAAGATCTACGGGGAGGCGCCCGCGGAAGAGGTGGGAGCCGTCTCGATCTCGATCGACTCCAACGACACGCGCTCCTCCGCCGAGTCCTACTTCGGCGAGATCCTGTTCCGGAAGCCCTAAGCGCCGGGGAAGGCGGCGGAGCCATGCTGGTCCGGCTGATCCGCCGTGCTCATGAACTACCCACCTAGGTTCCTCTCCCTCCAGTTCTAGTGCGGCCGTTCGTCGTCGTCGTCGCGCTTCTTCTCGGCCTGGTGGCGATGGTCAACGGCCTCGCGGTGTGGGACCGGGCGCGCCACGAGGCGCGCATCGAGCTGGCCGCCGCCGGTTTCGCGCCCGGCCAGGCGTTGCTCGGCTATCGCGACACCGACGAGCGCCGCTTCCAGAAGGCGCGGCTGGCCGTGATCCCGCGGCCGCGCGTCGTCGTGTTCGGCTCGAGCCGCGTCATGACGATCTCCGCGGCCATGGTGGGGGCGGCGCCGGGGGAGTTCTACAACGCCGGGCTCTCCGGCGGCACCGTCGAGGATTTCATCGTGATGTGGTCGACCCTGAAAGCCGGCGCCAAGATCCCGGAGGTCACGATCTTCGGCATCGACAACTGGGAGTTCAATGCCTCGCATCCTCAGGTGCGGTGGCTGGTCTGGGCCGACGACGTGGCCCGCTTCCTGGAGACGACCGAGGGGGCGGGCGGCTGGCGCCACGCGGACGGCGTGCTCTACCGCTGGTACCAGCTCAAGGATCTCCTGTCCTTCTCGGTGCTCCGGCGGTCGGTCGGCGACCTGCGACGCCTGCGCCTCGACCGCGAGCCGCGCGGCGCCGAGCTGGTGCGCGCGCTCGCCGATCAGGTCGTCGACGAGCGCCGCATCGACGGCCGGCGGGCGTTGCGCGCGGACGGCAGCCTCGTCTACGACACCGCCTACGAGGCGAGGGGCCCGGACGAGGTGCGCGCCGACGCGCTGGACTTCGTGCGGCAGCACCACGCCAACCTCCGCGCGTTCGCCTGGGACGCCGAGCGCGCGCGGCGCCTGGATTCCCTCTGGCGGGACATGCGGACGCACGGGGTGCGGATCATCGCGTACCTGCCTCCGTATCATCCGCTCGTGTGGGAGAGCGTCCGCCGCGACGCCGGCGCGATGGCCGGCCTGGCGCGGACACGCGCGGCCCTCGCCACCCTCGCCGGCCCGCGGGCCGGCGTTTACGATCTGTCCGATCCGGCCTCGGTGCCGTGCGTCGAGAGCGACTTCATCGATGGCACGCACGCACGCGCCGGCTGCATGGCGCGCGTGCTCGCGCGCGCCCGTGTCGGCGCGCCTTGACCCCCCGGGGGGCCGCATGGTCAGAGCAACCCTCGGTCGTCCTCGGAACGCTCGTCCTCTCCATCTCGCTGCTCGGGACGGCGTGCCTGCCGGCGATCCAGCTCTTTCTGGCGGACAGCCGGGCCGGGGGCGCCCCGGCTCCGCGAGAGCGCTTCGGGCCTGGAACTCGAACAATGACCGGGGCACGGGGTCTCCATGTACCTCGGCGACGCGTCTCCCGACCAGGTACTGGAGGCGGCGAAGCGAATCGAATCTTCGGGCGCGCGGGCCGAACTGAAGCGCCTGGGCCGGGACCCGTGAGCGAGGTGAGATGGCGGCGGCTCCCGGAACGGGCGCGGCCCGCGGAGAGAATTCCGGTCCCAAATCCTGACGGCTAGGAAAGGAAGGTCCAATGGCGTCCTACGGCGCACTGCTGCTCCGGCTGATCCTGGGTGTCGTCTACATCATGCACGCCTACCTCGCGTTGGTCGTCTTCGGCCCGTCCGGCATGATCGCCTACCAGGCAAAGAACGGAATCCCCTTCCCCGAGCTCGCCACGTGGTGCCTGATCCTGGCGCACGGGCTGGGCGGGATTTTCCTGGTGCTCGGGATCTACACCCGCTGGGCCGCCCTGGTGAACGTGCCTGCCATGCTGGGCGCGATCGTGTTCGTGCACCTCAAGAAGGGGTTCTGGGCCCACGAGGGCGGCTACGAGTACGTGCTGGTGCTGCTGGTGGCCACCGTGGCGGCGGCGATGATCGGCGGGGATGCCCTGAGCCTGAAGCGGTAGCGCCCGCGGCTAGTGCGCGGGCAGCGGGAAGGTGTTGGCGGGCACCGAGCTCGTGACCTGGCTCAGTGCGACGTCCGTCTGCTTGCCACCCTTGACGGTGACGCTCTGGTCCCAGAGGACCTGGTCGGCAAAGGCACCGATGAGCCGGTACTGGCCCTGCGGGAGGTCCTTGAACTCGAAGCGCTCGCCCAGATAGACCTGCGTCCTCTGTCGCAACTCGCGCGTCGTGTCCTCGCTCCCCACGATAGCGATCCTGACCGGGACCTTGTGCTCGGCCGGAGTGACTCCCGTCCACTGGGTCTGACCGGAGATCGAGCCCTGCGCGGCCGGATCGACCTTCTTGGCCGTGGCGTCGCTGGAGACCACATCGGACTTCCCGGGCGTGGGCGTGGGCTCCACCAGGGCCCCGACTCGCACGAGCCAGCGGCGGGCGTCGTCGCGCTCGGTCGATTCGACCCGAGCGTTTGACATCACCCAGCGAAACTGGGCGATGGCCTCCGGCCGCTTCTCGAGGAACGAATAGGCCGTGCCGAGGGCGAAGCGGACCGCTACGCTGCCGGGCTCTAGATCGGCAGCCTGGCGGAGCTTCTCCACCGCCGTCACATAGTTGCCTTGAGCCATGAGCGCACCTCCCTCGGCGAGCATGTGCTCCGCCGGGGAGACAGCACTCGGTACCGTGACTTGGTGCGCGGGCGGCGACGCCTGGCAGGCTGTAAGGAGCAGCACCGCAACTAGGAGTAGGAGCGGCACCACCTAGTTCTCGCGGTACGCGGAGATCCGCATGTTGTAGAGAGCCATGAGCGCCCGGTCGATGTTTTCCTTGCTGGCCAGGATCCGCATGGTCCCGCTGGTTCCCGCGAAGAATTCGTTGTACCCCGCCGCCTCCAAGGGGTTGGTTTCGTTCGTGATGAGGGCGCCCCGGATCTCCGTATTGCTGGCTTCGAGGAACGCGCTCGAAACGTTGCGGCCGGTCACCAGGACGATGCCGTTCCATCTGAAGTTGCCGGTCTGGAACATGGCGAGATCGGAGTCCTCGACCACGAGAATGCCATAGCCCGTGATGGGATTGCTGCCACTTACGGCGAGGCCGCGGAAGAGGGAGCTCGGATCGTATTCGCCTTTCACGTAGAGCATGGCGGGCGCCGTGGAGGTGCCGAGGTTCACCGTCTGATTGATCTGCGTGGGGCCCACGCAGTTGTTCGTCACGGTCACGATGTTCGCCGTGGCCGTGCTCGCCATCTGGAGCCCCTCCGGCTTGTCGTGAGCACCGCCCGACGCGGCGTACTGGCAGGCCATGGTGCTGTTGAGGATCTGCGTCGATGGATTCGAGGCCAGGTTGGTCAGAAACTTCGAGATCATGGCCGACGAGAGGGTGGCGTCGTCGGCGATCGTGTTCCGGCCGTTGCCGGCGGCTCCGGCGAGGGCGGTACCGTCGGTCGCCGCCGTGTATCCGTTGCCGTCGTTTGAGCCGTGGAGATATTCCCTCTTCGCCAGCGTGTCGAAGCCGGCCTCGGCAACCGTTTCGATTGCGTTCGAGGCGGCGGTCATGCCGTACTTGAGCGCCCCGATTCCCGTGGGACTCGCGGCCGGCCCCCAAGTATCCACGTCCTTCCAGTCACGTCCATCGACCCAGTAGCAACCGACGCTGATCGCACACGGAGGCGCCTGGCTATAGGTGTCGCCCTGGACGCCCGGCAGGCTCACCGCCGCGTTGATCGGCAGGTTGCCGCGCTGGATCACCGCGGTAATCGTCCGGCTGGCCCCGTTGAACGTTCCCGTCGACTTCAGGATCACGATCTTGTTGTTGTCCACGGTGGCGCTCGTGTCGAGCGTGTTGCCCGCTCCGATGAGCGCCTGATCGGTATTCAGCGTGTTCAGGTCGTTGCGTAGCGTGACTGTGAAGGTCCCTACAGTGGTGGTCAGGCCCGGAAGCGCCTGGCCGGTGACCAACACCTTGCACGTGATGCCCGCACCACAGTTGACGCCGCCGGTCGTCGTGCCGCTGCCCAGCAAGGTGGTGTCGTTGAAGTCCTTGCCCCCGAGCTGGTTGATCCCCCACTCGATGCCGCTCTCGGCGAGCTGCCGGGCCCGCGCGCCGTCCGAGAGGTTGCGCGCGATCTGGGGCTCGACCGCGCCCAGGGACATGAACGTCAGGGTGAGCATCGTGAGGACCACCAGCAGGATCATCGCGAGGGGCAGGGCCACCCCGCGCTCATTGCCGAGCAGTTTGCGCCACGCTTTCATCGGTACTGGCCTCCGCGGTATGACTTGGTTCATCGATTTCGCAGCCGAATGCGATCCACCATCGTCACGAACGCCCCCCGGGTCGCGGTCTGGGCGGTCACCGAGATCTCGACGACCTTGATGAGATCCGTTGCCGCGGTGACGTTATTGTTGTCGTCCCGGTAGGTGAAGGTCAGGGCGGTGATGCCGGACGCGATGACCACCGGGGCCGCGTCCACCACGCTCTCCTGGCGCCGCAGGTTCGTTCCCGACAGCGAGTAGGTGATCTGCTCGCCCCGGCACGCCGCGGCCGGACACACCATCGGATCGGTGACCAACGCCACGGTGTTGATGGGCGAGCACGGCGCCACGCACGTCGAGCCGTCGAAGTTGTACTGGAGCGTGAGCGCGGTCGCGGTCTGGGCCGCGATCGGCACAAAGTTGAAGCAGGGCAAGGCGCCCGCCGAGGTGTAGAGGGGGTAGGTCGTCGCATTCGGGCAGGACGACGGGTCCGTATCCCCGGGCAGGGGCTCGTAGCCGGCCTCACGGATCTCCTTCGCCATGCGCTCGAGGGCCACCCGTACCGTCTGCTGGCCGTCGACCTGGGTGGTGCCGAACCAATACGCCTGCTGCCCCTGCATCACGAGGCCGAGCAGGCTCGCCATCACGAGACCGACGATGGCGCAGACCACCAGCATCTCGGCCAGGGTGAAACCGCGCTGATTGTGCATGAGGACTCCTCGGCTCATCGATTCGCCAGGAAGATCGACAGCGACACCGACCGCTCGGTGGTGAGCACGCCCCGGCCGGTGACCGGGCGGTAGAAGACGACCACGTCGACCCGGGCGCCGGTGGTGCCGCCCGGATTGGTGGTGATCGTGGTGGTGCGCCGGTAGCTGGGCGGGGCGCCGGTGATCGTGCCGTAGCCTTCGGCGGCCGGGAGGTTGGCCACGGTGAGCTGGACCAAGCCGGTCTGGCGCATGGCGAGCTCCTTGGCCTGCTCGATGCGCTGCTCGGCGAGGAACACCGCGGTGGACTGCTGGCGCCCGGCTTCCACGCCATCGACGCCGAAGCCGAAACCCGTGGCCACCGCGACGAGCCCCACCGAGATGATGGCGCAGGCCACCAGGATCTCGGCCAGGGTGAACCCGGCCTCTCGGGGGCGACTCTTCAAGCGGCTCAACGCATGCATGGTCATGACCTCCATGTGTCCGGCGAGGGACAGACGCAAGACAGGTGCCAGCCGTCAGGGCCTGCCGTGGTCCCGGAATTCAGACCGCAAATTACTGAAATACCTGGCTTATTGCTTGGCTACTCGGGGTGCTGTTTCTGCGGACGCACCGAGGGTCTACAACTTGTGACGGACGACCTACAGGAACCGTCAGCCGCGGAACGGGCCCGGCGGAACCCTCAGGCCGGGTCGAGCCAGACGACCTCGAGCTGGGCGCCCCGATCGAAGGAGTTCTTGGGCCCGTAATTCCGGACTCGGGGGACCCACGACGACACGTTCCGGGCGTACGGCGTGTACACATAGAAGACCTGCATGGCCGCGCGACGCTGGATCTCGTCGATGATCCGCTTGCGTGACGACGAGGACCTGACGCGCCGCTGCGCGTCGAGCATCGCGTCGAGCTGCGGGTCGGCGACGTGGCTGCGGTTGCCGGCCTGGCCGGTCCGGAATGAGCCGGAGAGATACCCGTCCACGTCGGTGAAGATCGAGGACGGCCCCCAGCTCGCCTCGTCGAACCTCCCGAGGAACGACCCGCGGATGTACGGTCCGTAGTCCTCGTTGACGATCTGCAGCTCCACGCCCGCTCGGCGGAGATGGCCCGCGAGACGCTCGAGGTCCTCCACGTACTCGGGCCCGTGGCCCGGCCAGCTCGTGCACTTGACCTTGAGGCCCGTGAGGAAGCCGGCCTCGGCCAAGAGCGTCCGGGCCGTCGCCGGATCGTGCTCGAGATAGCGGGCGCCCTCGCCGAGCTGCGGCGCGGCCAGATTCCACGGGCGCATGGCGCCCGGCACCGGCCCGTGAGCCTGCGCGCCGTCGCCGTCCACGAGATGTTCGGCCACCCACGTCTTCCGGTCCACCGCGAGGCTGAGCGCGCGCCGCACCCGGACGTCGTTGAAGGGCGGCCGGTCGGTGCGCATGGCCAGGGAGCGAACCGCCAGCCCGTCCCAGGACACGAGCGGGTAGGCGGGATTCGTGTTCCTGAGGGCGGCCACCTCGGTGCGCGGGATGCGGGCGTCGTGGTCCGGCAGGTCCACCTGCCCCGCGCGGAAGAGCGCGAGCTGGGTGGGGCGGTCCTTGATGAAGAGCCACTCGACCTTGTCGAGATGGGGCAGGCCGCGAGCGTGGTAGGTGGGATTGCGCGAGAAGACCACCTTCACCCCGGGCTCGTATCGCTCGAGCACGAATGGCCCGCAGCCGACCAGGGACTCGGCGGCCTTGAGATCGCCCAGCCGATCCTCCACCTCCGGCGGCAGGATCGCGGTCCAGGGCGCCGCCAGGTTCTGGACGAACGGGCCGAAGGAATCCGCCAGGTGAACGCGCACGGTGCGCCGATCGGGCGCGTCGATCCGCTCCACGGGGCCCAGGAGCGCCGCGTAGGGCGACTTCCGGAGGGCGCGCTCCAGCGAGTACTTCACGTCGGCGGCGACCAGCTCGCGCCCGTTGACGGGTGGGCGCGACTCCCAGCGGACGCCCGGCCGCAGCGTGATCGTGTGGGTCCGGCCGTCCGCGGACATCACGGTCCTGAGCGCGAGATCCGGCGCCAGCGTGAAGTCCGACGGCGCGTGGCGGGCCCCGCACACGACCTTGAAGAGGGTGCGGCGCACGAGGGACGAGACGAGCTGCGTCTGCTCGGACGCGGTGGCGTGAACGTCGAAGGTGGGCGGGTCGACGCCGATCTGCTTCAGCACGCCGCCGCGGATCGGCCGCTCCAGCGCCCCCGCCCGGCGTGGGGCCGCCGAGCCGGCCACCGCCCCCGCGGCGAGAGCGAGGAACCGGCGCCGGTCGAGCGTGCCGGCGGCACGGTCAGCCGACGCGTCGTCCATGCGCGCACGCCTCTCTGGTCCTTCCGGTCGGGGTGCTCGTTCGAGTCTGGGCCGATCCCCGACGCAGTCTATCCGAAAACCGGGCCCACCCGACGGATAGGAGCCGGACGGCCCGGAGCTATACTCGAATCGTGGAGGAGATTCAGGGCTCCCCTGATTCGCTCCAGCGCGTGTTGGCGCGCGAACGCCTCAAGAACGCCCGGCGCAGCAACGTGGTCCGCTTCTGGGGCGTCTCCGCGTTCTTCCTGCTGTTCCTGATCCTCGGCGGCCTGCTCCGGCTGCCCGCGTGGTCCGGCAACCTCTCGCTCTTCACGCTCTACTGGATCGCCACCACCGTGATCTTCCTGATCAGCCGGCGCTCCGAGCGCATCGTGCTCGCCTCCGGCATGGCGGTCGCCCTCTTCGACGCGCCCATCGTCTTCTTCCTGCAGTGGGCGACGTTCCCGACCAGCAATCCGAGCGCGTCCTGGTCAAGGACGGGCTGACGTTCGACGTGATCACGGTCGATCTCCGCCTCTCGGGTCCCTCCGGCCGCGCCTTCTTCGAGCGCCTGCAGCGCGAGCATCCGGCGCTGGCCGCTCGGGTTATCTTCATCACCGGTGAGATGGGAGATGTGGCCACCGAGGCGTTCCTCGAGCACTCGGGCCGGCCCACCCTGCGAAAGCCGTTCAGCGTGAAGGCGCTCACCTCGAGCCTGGCGACCCTCCTCGGGCCGACCCCGGCGCGGCGGTAGGCCCGCGGTCAGGCCGCGCCGGCGATCCGGGGGCGGCCGGCACCGGCTCGCAGTGGTTCAGCAGGCGCAACGTCCAGCGCCCACCCGCCCGCTCGAGGACGGAGAGCGCCGCGTAGTCCTGGCCCAGCGCGAGCAGCCGCTCGGGACCTAGCCCGAGGGCGTGGCAGAGGATCGCGCGATTGCTCCCGCCGTGCGCCACCACCGCGATCGTCCCGCCCGCGTGCCGGGCCACCAGGCCCTCGAAAGCGGGGATCGCGCGGGCCACCAAGTCCGGCAGGCTCTCGCCTCCGGGGAACTGGAACCGGCCCACGTCGGCCATCCACGCCGCGAACGCGCGGGTGTCGCGTGCGCGGATCTGCTCCGCGGTCAGCCCGTCCCAGTCGCCCATCGCGAACTCGCGCAGGGCCGCATCCCGAACCGGGATGAGAGCGTGGGGCGCAGCCAGGATCTCGGCGCTGTGCCGGGTGCGCTCGAGGTCGCTGCAGTAGATCGCGTCGAAGGCGACGCCGCTCAGCCGGCGCGACAGCGCATCGACCTGGGCGACGCCCAGGGGGGAGAGGGGTACGTCGAGATGGCCGATGAACCGGCGGGTTTCCGCGCCGACCACGCTGCCATGGCGGACGAGACAGACGGTGGTGGCGCTCAGAGCCATCCCCGGTGCGTGGCCGCCGCCGCCGCGAGCAGCACGCCGAGCTCCGCCACCTCCACGACCGCGCCGAGCACGTCCCCGGTCACCCCGCCGAGCCGGCGCGCCACGAACGCGGCCGCGAGCAGCGCCGCGGTCCACGCCACCGCCGCGACGGCGACGCCGCAGATCCCGAGCAGCCACGCGGCCAGCGCGCCGACCGCGGCCACGTGCGCGAGCCCCGCCCAGCGCGACAGGCCGGCCGCGAACGCGGCCCCGAGGCCCTGGCCGGGCGTGGCCGGCGCGACCCAGGCGCCCACGAGCACCGGCGCCACGCGGCCGATCACCGGTGCCAGCACGAGGAGCCGGAGACGGAGGGACGGGGAGAGCGCGGCAAGCGCGGAGACCGCGAGCAGGCAGAGCAGGACGAGCCCGGTCGCGCCGAACACACCGATGCGGCTGTCCCGCATGATGGCGAGCCGCCGCGCGGGGTCGCGGCCCGCGAGACCGTCCAGGGAATCGGCGAGCCCATCGAGGTGGATGCCGCCGGTGGCCACCTTCCACCCGGTCAAGAGGAGCGCCGCCGCGACCAGCGGAGGGAACAGGGCGTCCACCACGAGCGCGGCGAGCGCCAGCGCGCCCCCCAGCATCAGGCCGACGACCGGGAACCACCAGGCCGCGCGGCCCAGGGCCGACGGGCCCGCCGATTCCGGGCCGGGAACCGGAATCACGGTGAGGAAGCGGAGCGCCAGGATCAGCGAGCCCATGCGTGGGCCGCGGAGGACACGCCGATCAGACGGGCTGGACCGGATTGCGCCGGGGCGGGAACTCGAGCTGCTTCGACTGGGCGAACCCCAGGCGCCTGATCAGCTCGTCACGCAGCTCGGAGCCGCCCACGATACCGTCCACCAGCATCTCGGAGGCGAGCTTGTAGATGTCCACGTCCCGCGCGTACTCGTCGCGCTTCTGCTGGACGTAGGCCGGCCGCTCCACCTCGGGCAGCTCCATGATCTTGTTGTAGTAGACCGCGTTGACGGCGGGCTCCGGCCCCATGATGGCCACCTGCCCCTGCGGCAGCGCGAGGGCCGCGTCCGGCTCGAAGGCGGGGCCGCACATCGCGTAAAGCCCCGCCCCATAGCACTTGCGCAGGACCACGCAGATCTTGGGCACGGTGGCCTGCGAGGTCGCGAAGACCATCTTGGCGCCGTGGCGGATGATCCCCGCGCGCTCCACCTTCGTGCCCACCATGAAGCCCGGCACGTCGGCCAGGTACACGAGCGGGACGTTGAAGGCGTTGCAGAGGGAGATGAACCGCGCCGCCTTGTCCGAGGAGTCCACCATCAGCACCCCGCCCTTGACCTTGGGCTGGTTGGCCACCAGGCCTACCGCGCGGCCGCCGAGGCGCGCGAAGCCCACGACGATCTCCGGGGCGAAGAGCCGCTTGATCTCGAAGAATGAGCCCGCGTCGATCACGCGGTCGATCACCTCGTACACGTCGAACCACTTGCGCTGGTCGTAGGGGACGATCTCCTCGACCGAGCGGCCCGGCTTCGGGCTAATCGCCTCCACCGGCGCGGGGCGTTCGCGGAAGGAGCCGGGCAGGTAGCTCAGGTAGCGCCGGCACAGCTCGATCGCCTCCTCGTCGGAGGCGGCGAGCACGTCGCCGCACCCCGACACCGTGCAGTGCATCCGGGCCCCGCCCAGATCCTCGAGCGTCGTCTTCTCCCCGATCGCCATCTCGACCATCCGGGGAGACCCGACGTAGAGGCTCGCCTTGCCGTCCACCATGATCACGCAGTCGGTGAGCGCGGGCAGGTAGGCGGAGCCGGCGGGCGACGGGCCGAAGAGCACGCAGACCTGCGGCACCACCCCGGAGAGCTGGACCTCGTTGTAGAAGATGCGGCCCGCGTGGTAGCGGCCGGGGAAGATCTTGATCTGCTCGGAGATGCGCCCGCCCGCCGCGTCGACGAGGTAGATCAGCGGCACCTGCAACCGCTGGGCGCGCTCCTGGATGCGCACGATCTTCTGGATGGTCTTCTCACCCCACGAGCCCGCCTTGACCGTGTAGTCGTTGGCCATGACGCACACCGTGCGGCCGCCGACCGTCCCCACTCCGGTGACGACGCCATCGGCGGGAGTATCCGCCTCCTGGTTGCGCGCGAAGAGGAAGTCCTCCTGAAACTCGGTGCCGGGATCGAGGAGGAGCTTCAGCCGGTCGCGGACGAAGAGCTTGCCTTCTTCACGGAGCTTCTCGCGGTACTTGACGTGGCCCTGCTCGATGCGGGCGCGTTCCTGCCGGTAGCGCTGCTCGCTCACGCGGGATCTAGGGCGCGGGGTTGGGATTGGCCCAGAGGATGATGATCAGCACGCCACTGCCGTACGGTGGGCCACCGAGCACCGCGGGCGCGCCCGGGGCGGCCTGGATCGCCGCATTCACCTCGGGGTGCGCGCCGCGCAGGAGCCGCACCCGCATGCGCACGTGGTCGCCCTGGAGCTGGTCGGGCGTGACCTCGAGCCACCGCTCGCCCGGCACCGCGAATCGCTGCTGGGTACCCAGCGGCCCCTCGACGCGCTGGCGGTCGAGAGTGGTGTAGTCGGTGTAGCGGAAGAGCGTCCGCAGCCGGGGCAGGATGCGCTTCATCCGCTCGTCGGTCTCCGCCTCCGGCGCGGGAGGCGCGGGATTCTTCAGCGCCCCCTGCCCCTCGGCCGGGCGGGGGTTCGAGGCCTCCATGATGCGGACCCCGAAGCGGATGATCTGCTGGGCATCGGCCGGGATGACCCAGGCCAGGCTCAGGCCGACCCAGAGGATCACGGCGAGCATCGGTCCCAGGAGCCCCTTGAGCCGCTTCCGGGCGTTATGCAGCCGGGACATCACGGTCCCGATCGGGCAGTTCAGCACCTCGGCAATCTCGCGATAGGAGAGGCCTTCCACGTCACTCAGCATGATAATGGTTCGGGCCTTGGGCGGCAAGGCATCGAGTGCCCGACGGATGCGCTCGCGCTGCTCGGCCCGCGTGGCTTCCTGCTCCGGCCCGCGGCCCGGATCGGGCATGCTGCGGGTCCATTCCTCCTCGGTCACCCGCTCCGGGCCGAAGGCCCGCGCCTGGGCGCCGCGCTGCCGGTGCCGATCGGTGGCCACGTTGACGGTGATCCGGAAGAGCCAGGTGTAGAACGCCGACTGCCCCCGGAAGGTCGACAGCGAATGAAACGCCCGCACGAACGCCTCCTGAGCCACGTCCCACGCCTCCTCGCGGTCGTGCAACACCTGGTAGGCCAGGCGCCACACCCGCTGACGGTATTTCTCGACCAGCGGCTCGAACGCGGCGGCGTCCCCAGCGATGCATCGCTGGATGAGTGCGCGCTCGTCGATTCCGGGGGACTCCGGGAGCCCGGCGGGACCAGCCTCGCTCGACGGGGTGTCGGACGGCGTCACGGCCGGACCCGGCCGTGGCCCTCGCGCCCCTTATCCGATCGGGGGTAGGACGGCAGGAAAGGCGCCCGCATTCACGGCCGGCGCCGCGCGGCTGGCCGCCGGCCGCCGGGCGCGGGCGAGGTCCCCAGGAGGGCATCCACGCCGAGCAGGTAGCTCTCGGGCCCGAAGCCCGAGATCTGTCCCACCGCGGCCGCCGCGACGACCGAACGGTGCCGGAACTCCTCACGGGCGTGGATGTTGGAGAGATGCACCTCCACCACCGGCACGCGCACCGAGGCCACCGCGTCGCGGAGCGCGAGCGAGTAGTGCGACAGCGCACCCGGGTTGAAGACGATGCCACGGAAGCCCTCGCGCGCCGCCGCCTGGATCCAGTCCACCAGCTCGCCCTCGTGATTGGACTGCCGGCAGACCGCCCGCGCGCCGCGGCTCTCCGCGTGGCGCTGGACCAGGCGGTTCACCTCCGCGAGCGTGGCGCGGCCGTAGACCGCGGGCTCGCGGGTGCCGAGGAGGTTGAGATTCGGGCCGTGGAGGACGAGGATGGCGGACGCGACACGACGTGCCATTGGAGGGAGAGAATACACCGGACGCTCGTATAATGCTCGCGCCTCATGCAGGCGCGTCCCGCGCCGCGTCCGGGCGCTGGTGCGCGGGGAGCGCGGACGCGACCACCGCGTGCACGCGGTGGGCAAGGTCCCGCGCGGCCCCCTTCACGTCCGCCCCCTCCGGCGGCACGATGACCGGGTGATAGACGATCGTGAGGCGGCCGGGCCGCGGGAGCCGGCGGCCGGGAGGCCAGGACTCGTGCGCGCCGATGATGGTCACGGGCATGATGGGCACGCCGAGCGAGCAGGCCAGCCGGAACGCGCCGAGGCGGAAGCGCTGGACGCGGCCGTCGAGGCTCCGCCCCGCCTCGGGGAAGATCATGACCGCCTCGCCGGCGCGGAGGAGGCGCACCGCGGCCCGGGTGGCGCCCGCGTCGGCGGCATCGATGTCCACCGGGAAGGCGCGGAGGCGGCGAATCAGCCAGGCGAGGCCGCGCACCCGGAACAGAGCGTTCCAGGCCATGTAGTGGACGGGCCGGCGCACCGGGATGGTCGCGAGCACCGGGTCGGCGAACGTGACGTGGTTCGGCACGATGAGGAGAGGACCGGAGCGAGGAACGTGGTGGACGCCTTCGAAGCGGATGCGGAAGTAGATGCGGGCGCCCAGCCGGATGACCGGCCGGGCCACGTCGATCACGGGCGTGCGCACGGCCCGATAGTGCCACGCCCGGCCTGAGACCGACAGTGCCCGACGCGGCCCCGCGCCCACTCGTCATCGGCCATCGCGGCGCCTCGGCCGACGCGCCCGAGAACACGATCGCGGCCTTCGAGCTGGCGCTCGAGCAGGGCGCCGACGGCATCGAGCTCGATGTGCACCTCACGGCCGACGAGCAGCCGGTGGTCATCCACGACTTCACGCTGGAGCGCACCACCGACGGCGCGGGCCCGGTGAGCGGGCGTCCGCTCCGCGAGCTCAAGCGGCTCGACGCGGGCGGCTGGCTGGACCGGCGCTTCCGGGGCCAGCGCGTGCAGACCCTCCAGGAGGTCCTGGAGCGCTTCCGCGAGCGCGCGCGCTTCTGGATCGAGCTGAAGGGTGGCTCCGCGCTCTATCCTGGCATCGAGGAGCGCGTGGTCTCGATGGTCGAGATCTACGACGTGGTGGACCGGGTGCTCGTGCAGTCCTTCGATCACGCGGCCATCGGCCGGGTGCGGTCGCTCAACCGGGAGATCCCGGTGGGGGCGCTGGTGGCCCGGGCGCCGCTGGACCCGAGCCTGCTCCGGCCGGAGGCGATCAGCGCGATCTGCCCGGGGGCCGAGGTCCTGACCGAGGCACTGCTCGACGAGATCCGGCGGGCTGGGCTCGGCTGCTACGTCTGGACGGTCAACGAGCCGGCCCAGATGGACCGGCTCGTCGAGTGGGGAGTGAGCGGAATCATCACCGACCGGCCGGGTCTGCTGCGGGCCCGGCTCGGCCGGTCGTAGGGATCAGCGGTTAGTCGTCCTCGGTCTCGTCGGCATCGACCGTGGCGGCCACCGTCTCCAGCCGCGGCAGCATCCGCTCGAGCCGGTCCTGGCAGCGCACGCACGTGGTCACTTCCGGCATGGCACGGAGCCGGGCGGGCGCGATCGCCTCGCCGCACTCCTCGCACACACCGTACTCCCCGCCCCGCAGCCGCTCGAGGGCTTCCGCGAGCTTGTTGGCGCGCTCCACCAGCAGGCTTCGGGTGGCGAAGGTCATCTCGCGATCCTCGTTCAGCCGGATCACGTCCACTTCGTCGGCCAGCGACGTGTTGTCTCCCCGTCCCCCGCCGAGCTCTTCCATCGTATTGACCCCACCCATGTGCCGGATGCGCTGCATGGTGTGGCTGAGTTCCCGCTCCAGGCGCTTCTTGATCTCGTCCATCGTCTCCTCCATGGGCTCCGGATCGTCGCGACCCGGACCGCCCGGTTGGCGCAGCTAGCTGCAAAGCCTGTGCCTGACTGCTGCGTGGAAAAGACGTGCGAAAACCCCCGATATTCATTAGACAACGGCTATGGCGAGGACAGCGCCGGGGCAAAACGCCCGGCATCCACTGGGAAAATTCGCCCGGCATCCACTGGGAAAATTCGTCAGTGGGCGTGTCACTTCTCGGCTCTGGATAAGTTGAGCGGCCATCGCGGGCCAGATGGTGACCCGGCGAGCGCCGGACACGCGGATCACACCCGACTCGACGATCCCGACCCAGTCCGGCGCGGTATCACCCTCGGTCAGGATCCGGCACCGACTGGCCACTGCTCGGCGCGCGACCCTGCCCGAGCGGACTCGTCGAGGTGGGCACAACCCGGCAACCGGGAGAGGAGCGCGTGGAGATCGGCGTCCAGGGCGGGTCCGGCCCGGCTAGGACGCGGCGCCGCGGTCTCGGGACAGCCACGAGCGCAGTCCGGACACGACCAGGACAACGGTGCCCGCCACGTTCATCGCGATCACGAGGACCAGCGCAAGCAGCAGGAGGACCATGACCGGGCGCACGACGTCGGCGAATCCGGCGTCCGGGGGCAGGATCTCCTGCAGGGCGAAGAGCGGGGCCAGCACGAGCGCGGGGAGCGCGATGACGACGGCGACCAGCGCGAGCACCCCGCGGCCGATGCGGCTCAGGACGTCGCGGGCGCCGGGCCGGGTGCGCTCGACGTAGACCCAGAGCGCGGTAAGCGAGACGAAGAAGACGGCGAGACTGGCGAGAAAGCCCCCCTGGGTGAGCCAGCGCGAGCCCCCCGCGGCATAGATCAGGGCGAACGTCATGATCGCGAGCGCATTGGTCCCGGCCAGGCGGAGCAAGGAGACCTCGCGACCGGTCAGAAGTCCAGGCCGCCCATGGTGCTGAGCAGCAGACGCGCGCCGAGCCACAGGGCCACCAGCGCGAGCAGGGTGATCAGCCGCACCCGTCCCTCGGACGTGCCCGCGGAGACCCAGGCCCGGGCCGGCCGGGTGAGCGGCCCGGTGATCACGGAGAAGAACCAGAGCAGGCGGTTATTGGGCGTCCGGGTGAAGCGGGCCACGATCATGTGCAGGGCGAGATAGATGGCGGCCATGTACGACAGGAACCATACCAGGACGAGGAGCCGGTAGATCACGCAGCGTCAGACGATCAGTGCTGGCCGAGCCCGATGCCCTGGGCCGACAGCGCGGTCCCCTGGCCGGACTTCGGATAGCGGACGCTGACCACCAGGTCCTGCACCACCTTGGGGGGCGGAGCGGTCAGCAGCGAGACGATCCAGATGGTGAGGAACCCGGCGGGCAGGCCGAAGATCGCCGACGCGATCGTCTGCGTGCCGAACCAGGACACCCCGTAGAACCGGCTGCCAACCATGTAGTAGGTCGTGATGCCGAGGCCGAGGATCATCCCGGCCACCGCACCCGCCTTGTTGGCGCGCTTCCACCAGATCCCCATGACCAGCGCGGGGAAGAACGACGCGCCGGCCAGGCTGAAGGCCCAGGCCACCAGCTCCACGATCAGGGACAGCCGGAACGTGGCCACCCAGGCCGCGATGAGCGCGGTCACCACCAGGAGCACCTTGGTGATGGTGAGCCGCTTGGTGAGCGAAGCGCTCGGATCAATGACGTTGTAGTAGAGGTCGTGGGAGATGGCGTTGGCGATCGTGAGCAACAGCCCGTCCGCGGTGGAGAGCGCGGCCGCGAGGCCGCCCGCCATCACGAGCCCCGTGATCACGAAGGGCAAGCCCGCGATCTCGGGCATGGCCAGCACGACGAAGTCCGTGCTCTTGATCACGAAGTCGGCCCACTGCACGATGCCGTCGCCGTTCTTGTCCACCACGTCGAAGAGGCCGGCGGGTTGCCAGAGCGTGACCCAGCGTGGCAGCTCCGCAACCTTGGTGCCGACCAGCTTGGCGTAGATCGTGAAGCGCGCGAAGGCCGCGTAGGCGGGCGCGGTGAAGTACAGCAGGAAGATGAAGAACAGCGACCACGCCACCGAGGTGCGCGCCTGGCGTACCGAGGGCGTGGTGTAGTAGCGGGTGAGGATGTGCGGGAGGCCCGCGGTGCCCACCATCAGGCAGAACGTGAGGGCCAGGAAGTTCCACATGCCGACGCCGGTCGGCACCGTGAGATACCGGCCGATCTTGGCGTCGTCGCTTGCCGCCGGCGCGGTGGCCTGCCGGCCTGCCAACGCGGCCTGCGCCTTCAGCTTGTCCACCTCGGCCTCGGAGATGCCACCGGCCTTGATCTTGGCGTTGAGCTCGTCGGCGTCCTTCTTCCAGAGCGCGCGCGTCTCCTTTTCCTTGACGTCGCGCGTGATCTCGATGGCCTTGCTGTTGTTCTGCTGCAGGACGCGACCGTACGTCAGCTCGGGGATCGGGATCGAGAAGAGCTGCCAGGAGAGATACACGACCGGGACCAGGTAGGAGATGATCAGGATGATGTACTGTGCCACCTGGGTCCACGTGACCGAGCGCATGCCGCCCAGCACCGAGCAGAACAGCACGCCCAGCAGGCCGACGAAGACGCCCACGTTGAAGTCGAGTCCGATGAAGCGCGAGACGATCAGACCAACGCCGGTGACCTGTGCGATCAGATACGTGAAGGAGCAAGCGACGGCCGCCACGACCCCGATGAGACGGGCCGAGGTGCCCCCGTACCGCGCGCTCAGGAAGTCGGGGATTGTATAGGCGCCGAACTGGCGCAGATAGGGGCCGAGGAACACGGCCAGCAGCAGGTAGCCGCCGGTCCAGCCCATGACGTACGCCAGCCCGGCGAAGCCTTGCGCGGACAGGGCGCCGCCCATCGAGATAAACGAGGCCGCCGACATCCAGTCGGAGCCGGTGGCCATGCCGTTGTAGAAGGCCGGCACCCCGCGCCCGGCCACGTAGTACTGGTCGGGGTTGGAGGTGCGCGTGACCACGCCGATCACGATATAGATGACGAGGGACAGGGCCATGAAGATCCAGCCGATCCACCGGTTGGGCAGGCCGAAGGCCAGCTCGCCAATGCCGATGAGGATGGTCACGGCAAGGAACGAGACGGTGTAGAGACCGAAGATCTTGTCCAGGCTCATGGGCTAGGCCTCCTCGCGAATGCCGAACTCTTCGTCCTTGCGATTCATGAGGTAGGCGTACACCGCGATCTCGACGACGAAGATCGCGAGCGAGCCCTGAGCCGCCATGTAGTACCCCATCGGAAAGCCGAGGACCGAGTACTGGTTGAGCCAGCTCGCCCACAGCCCGGAGATCAGATAGGTCACCACGAACCAGATCACCAGCAGGATCGTGGTGAGCTTCACGTTGTACCGCCAGTAGTCGTCCTTCTGCTTGTCGGTCAGATCCGCCATTGGATCCCTCCCCTGGAAATGGTTCGCATCGACAAGTCCCCGAGCCGCAGACGAGCCCAATGCAGATCGGCAGTCTACCGACGAGGGAACGACAGGGACGCGAGATGAGGCGGGGAGCTAGTGGTCTTCGGTCGCCGACTGCGGATCGGAATGCGGGGCGTGCCCCTGTCTCAGGTGCGCGAACCACTCGCCGAGGGGGTGGGGCGGGAACGCTTGGGTGGGGGCGCGGCGCGTGATCCTGGCGTTGTCCTCACCCGCGGGCATCGGAAGGGGCACCACGGCGGCGTGATGGAGGAGCCGCTCATGCTGGCGCGCCACGCCGTCGATGGACTCTTCGGCATTGAAGTTGAACGCGCTCCCGACGAACGGGTTCGTCAGATCGGCCGTCACGTACAACGCGATCAGCAAGGCGATTCGCCGGTAACGCATCGATCCGTCGGACACCAGCACAAACGATGCCACTTGGGACCGCGCCTCAACCGCACGATTTGATGAGAGGCGCCTCCGTGGACACTCGGCCCCGTCTGGTACCGGTACCAAGAGATCTTGGCACCGGTACCAGACGGCTAGCTGCGAGCCGCTTGGGCCTTCTCGGGCTCCCAGATGCTGATGTGGCGCGTCTCCGGCATGATGAACAGGCAGATGACGAAACACACGGCCGGCACCACGATGGGATAGATCAGGGCATTGCCGACGCTGCCGCTGGACAGGAACGCGGCCGAGGTGATGAAGGGCACGAGACCTCCGCCCCAGCCGTTGCCGATGTGGTAAGGCACGGAGACGGAGGTGTAGCGGATGCGGCTCGGGAAATACTCAGCCAGGAATGCCCCGACCGGGCCGTAGACCATACCCACGTAGGACACCAGGATGAAGATGATGAAGATGGCGGCCGGGTAGTTGACGGCGCCCGGATTGGTGACCTGACCCAGCCACGCATAGAGTGGGTAGTAGGTCACGGATGCCAGGAACATTCCCGCCAGGATGACCGGCTTCCGGCCAATGATGTCGGAAAGCCATCCGAAGAGAATCAGGGTCGGTGTCGCGAGGAGCAACGCCGCTCCGACGAGATAGCTGGAGGTCAGCACGTCGAGCTTCTTCACCGTCTGCAGGAAGTAGAGGGCCCAGAACTGGCCGCTGTACCAGACGACGCCCTGCCCGATGAGCACCACAATGGCCACCAGGATGTACTTGATGTTGGAGCTCATGAACGCTTCTCGCCACGGGTTCTTCACCATCCCGCCCTTGGCCTTCATCTCCTGGAAGATCGGCGTCTCTCCCAGCTGTAGCCGGATGTAGATGGCCATCATCACCAGCAGGAACGAGATGAGGAACGGAATCCGCCAGCCCCAATCGTTGAAGGCGGCCTCACCCAGGTAGCTACGCGTCCCCACGATCACCCCGAGGGATACCACGATGCCCAGCGTCGGCGACGTCTGCAGCCAGCCCGTGTAGTAGCCCCGACGCTCGTCCGACACTCCCCGCCCAGGCACAGCCCCTGGATCATTCGCAGGCCGAACAGGATGAAGGCCGCGGCGAGACCGATGGACTGGAAGGTCGGGATCAGACCGATGGCGGCCGTCGCCAGCCCCATCCCGGTCAGCGTCACGATGAAGGTGTACTTGCGGCCGACCTTGTCACCCAGCCATCCAAACAGGAAGGCACCGAGCGGGCGAATCAGGAAGCCGGCCGTGAACAACGCGATCGTACTGAGGAGCGCCGCCACCGGGTGGGTCTTGTCGAAGAACTTCACCGACAGGATCGCGGCCAAGCTGCCGAAGATGTAGAAGTCGTACCATTCGATGATGTTGCCCACCGCGGCGGCCACCACCACGCGGCGGAAGTCCTTTGGGACCTGATTCTTACCGGCCATGCTGTTCCCCCCTTCGTTGGGTTTGTTCTCGACCCGTCCTCAGTACGGGATCGGGACAAAGAGAGCACGAAGGGTGCCACGGCTCGAGCCCCGTAAGCTGCTGATTCGACGCCACCTCGGTGGCATCGGCAGCCGACGAGACTGGTATCGAAGCCAAGGTTCCTTGGTAGGGAGACCCTGACGGCTTCTCCTACTCCTCCTCGCCGTACTTCTCCTTCAGCGTGGCCACGACGGCCGGATCGGCCAGCGTGGTCGTGTCCCCCAGGGCCTTGCCCTCGGCGATGTCGCGGAGCAGGCGCCGCATGATCTTGCCGGAGCGTCGGGCCGCGCCAGCGCGCCGATCTTCTTGGTCACGTGCCCCTTGATCTCCTCCATCAGCTCCTTGGAGGGCTTGGTGCCGTCCTTGATCGTCACGAAGGCCGCGATGGCCTGGCCCTTGATCTCGTGGGGCCGCCCGATCACGGCGGCTTCCGCCACGTGAGGGTGGTCCACCAGCGCCGACTCCACCTCCATGGTGGACACGCGGTGGCCCGAGATGTTCATGACGTCGTCCACGCGGCCGAGCAGCCAGAAATAGCCGTCCTCGTCGATCTTGGCGCCGTCCCCCGTGAAGTAGATGCCGGGGTACTTGCTCCAGTACTGGGCCACGAAGCGCTGCGGGTCGCGGTAGATGCCCCGGAGCATGCCCGGCCACGGCTTCTTGAGCACGAGGTAGCCGGCCTTGGCGGACTCTCCCTTGTCGTTGACCACGTCGGCCTCGATGCCCGGGAACGGGCGCGTGGCCGAGCCGGGCTTGAGCGTGGTGATGCCGGGCAGCGGGGTGATCAGGATGTGGCCGGTCTCGGTCTGCCACCAGGTATCCACCACCGGGCAGCGGCCGCCGCCGATCACCTTCCAGTACCAGACCCAGGCCTCGGGATTGATCGGCTCCCCGACCGAGCCGAGGAGGCGGAGGCTCGAGAGATCGCAGCGCTTCGGATACTCCTCGCCCCAGCGCATGAAGGTGCGGATGGCGGTGGGCGCGGTATAGCAGATGGTGACGCCGTACTTCTCGACGATCCGCCAGAAGCGGTCCTTGTCCGG
>WNFL01284669.1_pt10 | contig 71794 bp, 84 predicted proteins | sample 5400361 | NCBI WGS metagenome assembly WNFL01 (sample SAMN13153351, study PRJNA577476) | soil metagenome | isolation source: 40 cm soil on Douglas fir-dominated hillslope | place: USA:California | collected 2013-09-17 | reverse complement strand
TTGGTAGCTTAGGTTTTAATACAGTTTTGCTTTAGGGTTTTTAACAGGATTTTCAGAATATACCCCGTCTACACCAGAGGCCTTAAGGATTACATCGCAGTTCATCTCAATTGCTCTTAAGGCAGCCCCTGAATCTGTAGTAAAAAATGGACTTCCGGTACCGGCCGTGAAAATTACAATTCTATGTTTTCCCAAATGCCTTATGGCTCTTCTTCTAATATACGGTTCTGCCACCGTTTTAATCTCAAAGGCGGTCATCATGCGAGTTGGCGCCCCGGCACGTTCCAATGCCTCCTGAAGAGCCATCCCGTTTATAACTGTGGCCAGCATTCCCATATAATCAGCAGAAACTTCGTCTACATGCAAAGCCCTCTCACGGCCCCTGAATATATTTCCTCCTCCAACAACTATCGCCAGGTCGATACCTGTATTTTTCCAGATTTTACTTATTTGTGAAGCAATTTTGTCGTATGAAGCGAAATCTATACCGCGGCCCCCCTTTTCACCGAATAGTTCTCCCGTAAGCTTTAGAAGCACCCTCTTGTATTTGAGTTTTTTACTCACAGCTAAGGCGTATTGTACCACAGACACTGAATATTTGGATCAATTCATAAGTTCTGATATATTGATACTAACATGCTTGCAAAAATTACTTCGGGTACTACCATAGGGCTTACGGCTACCCTTATAGATGTCGAGGTTGATATTGCCGAACAAGGTCTACCAAGTTTTACTATAGTTGGCCTTCCGGATAAAGCCGTTGAAGAATCTAAGGAAAGGGTACGAAGCGCAATCAAAAATTCAGGAGCGGACTTTCCCATTAATAGAATCACGGTTAATCTTGCCCCGGCAGATCTCCCCAAGGCAGGCCCTGCCTACGATCTTCCAATAGCTCTCGGAATTTTAATTGCATCCGGGCAAATTGCACCAGAAATATCAGATTCATTATTTTTCGGAGAACTTTCTCTTGACGGAAGTTTAAGACATACAAACGGAATTTTACCAATGGCCTATCTTGCCCGTCAGAAAGGTTTGAAACGTGTATTTGTTCCCAAGATTAATGAACAGGAGGCCGCGGTTGTGCCTGGGATTTCAGTTTTCTCTATCGATTCTCTTTTAAATCTTGTCCGGTTTTTTAATGGAACTGTTGAAATTTTACCTTCACCTAAAATTAGTTTAAAAAAACTTCTGGTAGTAGGGAGTGCTGAGTTTGATTTTGCCGAAGTCGTTGGCCAGGAACAGGCTAAGCGTGCAATGGAAATTGCTGCCGCCGGAAACCACAATCTGTTTATGAAAGGAACACCAGGTTCTGGTAAAACTATGCTTGCCCGTGCTCTTCCCGGTATTTTACCAACTCTGACAGAAGATGAGGCTCTTGAGGTAACCAAGATATATTCAATAACAGGGAACCTACCTGAAGGTGAATCTATAATTATAAAACGTCCTTTTAGAAGTCCGCACCACACAACATCCCGTATTGGTTTAATCGGAGGAGGAACAAATCCAATGCCTGGGGAGATTTCCCTCTCCCATAGAGGAGTTCTTTTCTTGGACGAATTCCCTGAGTTTCCAAGACATGTTTTGGAATCACTGCGCCAGCCAATGGAAGATAGTGTTGTTTCAATATCGCGGGCAAAAGGAAGTGTTACTTATCCTGCGAATTTTCTTTTAGTTGCCGCCAGTAACCCATGTCCGTGCGGCTATTTTGGAGATGTAAAACGAGCATGTACCTGTTTACCCGGGATGATTTCCCGCTACCAACAAAGAATTTCCGGTCCAATTTTAGACAGGATAGATATCCATGTAGATGTGCCGTCTGTTGAAACACAAAAACTAATTGCAAAAAATCCTAAGACAAAATCTGAGAATTCACGGGAAATTCAAAAGAGAGTTCAGAAGGGGCGAGAAATGCAACTTAAAAGATTTAGAGGCACAGTTCTCAAGTCAAATTCCGAAATGACAACACGCGATGTTAAGAAATTTTGTGATTTATCCGAGGATTGTAGAATTATTTTAACAAGCGCGGTAGCTACAATGGATTTAACCGCCAGAAGTTATTTTAAAGTAATAAAAATTGCCAGAACAATTGCAGATTTATCAGGGGAAAAAGAAATTTCAACTCAACATGTTGCGGAAGCGCTTCAATACAGACCAAAAACAGAATAAAATCTTGACTTTGATAACCTCCGCGAATAGACTGCTACTTAATGGCAAAAGAATTTCCGGCTTGGATGGATAGAACAGCAGTCGCGGTCAAAGAGAGAAATTTGGGCAGGTCGATAACAAAAGATGCAGAGGTTTCTGAGAGTGCAAAGAAAAAAATACTGAAGTCGGTTTTGGAGGAAACAATATACTATTGGGATTTTCTGAATATCGACAGGGCGCTTTCGAATGTGGCTAAAACGTTTGACTTACAGGTTGCTGATAAAATTGTATGGGGATTACCTGAAGGCGATACCAAAATTGACCCCAGAGAGAATTTATATGCAAGGGTTTTGAAATCCTTAGATATAAAGAGTGAAAGTTTGGGATTAATAAAGCTAATAGGGATTGAAACAACAGTTTGGGATGAAAAAGTTGACGGGTTTACTCGCTTAGATTTTACTTTAAGAACGGACGAAATTTATATAGGTTCAGTTCAGCCTGATCCCTCCAAAAATAACCCAAGCTACCTTATAAATGTTATTCAGGATTTAGGCAACCCGAGTACTATTAGGAACGCTACAATTTTCAGAGACAGACTTGACGGTTATATGGAAAACTTGGTCAGGAAATATCCAACTTTTTATCCCAAGAAAAATTAACGGGCTTCAGTATCCTCTCAAGATGGATTAATATTAGAGTATGGCCGCTTCTACCAACGAAATAACTGTTAGAAAATTTAGTGCCTGGACAATTCTGGTCAGACAATTTAAAAATCCCCTTCTTCTAGTTTTTATAATTTCAACAATAGTGGCCTATTTAATCGGCGAAAAATCCGAGGCATTAGTTATTTGGGCTGTGATGTCCATCTCAATAATATTGGGATTTTGGAATGAATATCAGGCAGAGCGCATTGTTAATGATTTAATAAAAAGAATTTCCTTTACGGCATCTATTGTTAGGGACGGGGTAAAAAAGATGATACCTGTCAGAGAGATTGTTGTGGGGGATGAGGTTTCGGTACACCCGGGGTCAATTATCCCTGCAGATATTAGTTTGGTAAGTTCAGAAAATCTGGAAGTTAACGAATCTGTTTTGACAGGGGAATCTGCTCCGGTTATTAAAAAAGATGGCGACACTATCTATATGGGGACTGTGGTTAGCGGGGGAAATGCCCACGGTAAAGTTATTGCAATAGGTACGGATACAAAATACGGTAAAATATCAGAGCTTGCCGAAAAGGCCAGACCTTTAACTGAATTTCAAAAAGGACTTAGGGATTTTAGTTTACTTCTTACCAAAATCGCCGGAGTAACCGTATTTTTTGTAATTGTCTTAGGTTATTTCCTTCACCACCCTGTAATTGAAACGGTTCTTTTTGCCTTAACTGTTGCAATGGGGATTACCCCTGAACTGCTTCCTCTAATTGTAACCCTGGGCCTTTCTTACGGGGCAAGGAAAATGGCAAAAGAAGATGTGATTGTAAAACAATTTGTGGCAATTGAAGACTTGGGCAACATGGAGGTTCTTTGTACCGACAAAACAGGGACTCTTACAGAAGGAAAAATTTCTTTGACCACATACGAAAATATAAAAGGGGAAAAAGACGATAAAATATTAAGCCTTGGCTTAATTTGTAACTCGGGCTTTTTACATAAACATGCATTATCTGATTCGATGGACAAGGCGATTATGGATTTTGCAGAAAATAATAATTTTGAAATTAAAGGAAAACACGAAGAAATTTTTCATATGCCTTTTAGTTACGAAAGTAGATTTATGGCATCGGTTATTAAAGAAGACGGGAGAGTTCTTGTTGTCTGCAAAGGAAGCCCTGAGATAATTATTAGTAGGACAAAGGCGACAGATGTGGAAAAGAAAAAGTTTGAAAAAATTGTTACTAAATTACAAAACGAAGGCATTAGAGTTATTGCAATTGCAACCAAAGAAATTTCCGCTTTTAATTCCAAATTAATTAAGAGCGAGTTTAGAGATCTTACACTATCCGGGTATTTGGGCTTTGCAGATATTCCGAAAGAGGGGTTAAAAGAAACTTTTGATAAATTTGAAAAGCTGGGTGTAAAGATAAAAATTATTACGGGTGACAATGAAGTGGTCGCTGAAAAAGTTTCCAGAGATGTTGGCTTTTTATACAAAAAAGTTTTAACAAATCCTGAAATAGAAAAAATGAATGAGGAGGAATTGGGAAAAGTTGTTTGGGATACTGATATTTTTGCAAGAGTAACGCCTTCTCAAAAAGTTAGAATTATTTTGGCTTTAAAGAGGGGCGGGCACACAGTGGGCTATATGGGGGACGGGATTAATGATGGTCCGGCACTTCATAATGCAGATGTCGGAATTTCAGTTAACTCGGGGGTAGATGTAGCTAAAGATGCGGCCCAAATAATTCTTCTTAGAAAAAGTATTGGGGTTGTTGCTGATGGCATTCGCGTGGGAAGAAAGACTTTTCAAAACACTATCAAATATATCTTGATGGGAACCAGCAGTGATTTTGGAAACATGGTGAGTGCTGCTGCTGCATCTGTTGTGCTTCCATTTTTACCCATGACCCCCGTTCAATTTCTTCTTAATGATATTTTGTATGACGTTTCGCAAACTTCAATACCGGGAGATAATGTAGACGCGGACCAGCTTCTTCGTCCTAAAAGTTGGGATCTTGCATATATAAAACGTTTCATGATTCTTTTTGGCACCATTAGTACGGTTTATGATTTTCTTACATTTGGTGTAATGTATTTTGTATTTCATGCCAGGGGGTCCTTGTTCCAAACAGGATGGTTTGTTGTCTCTCTTATCACAGAAGTCCTTGTAGTATTTGTTATCAGAACTACAAAAATTCCTTTTTGGAGAAGTGCACCAAGTTTTTCATTTTTGTTAACCTGTTTAGGTGTTGTTGCCTTAGGGCTCTATTTGCCTTTTAGCCCTCTTTCAAATTATTTTGGTTTTACGCCGCTCCCTGTAATCTACTTTGGATTTTTAATGGGAATAACGCTAACATATCTGGTGTTTGTGGAAATTGGCAAGTACTATTTAAACAAAGGAAGATTCAATTAATATATGAGTAAAATATTTTTGAAAATTGCTAAAGCAGCAAGCAGTACAGTCATTGTGTTTGGCATTATTATTTTTACCTTGACCTCGTTTTTGGTTGGATTTGTTAAGGGTTATGCATACGGCATTAACGGGGCCGTTTCTCAAACTTCACCAACAAGTACCCCTTCAGCAACTGTTAAAATTATAGTTCCGAGGCAAACTGCTGCACCAAAGATTACCTGGGGCGGTCCGCAACTTTGGGAAGCTGTGAATAAAAGACGGGTAGAACTTGGTGTGAATCCACTTTCTGTTAGGGACGAGCTTTGTACAATTGCTTCTATCCGTTTGAATCAAATTTTAGAACTCGGAAAACTGGATGGTCATGCAGGTTTTGCTCCTCTAGCAGACCGGGCGGACTTAAAATGGATTTTTGAAAAATATAATCTTTCCGAGTTCTTGGTTTCAGGAGCAACTAGCCCTCAAGATGCTGTCAGCCTCTGGGAAAATACTTTGGGCCACAAAGAACTTCTAAGTGGAGGGCAATATGTTTGGGGCTGTATTTATGCCCAAAATGGGTTTGGGGTGGCGATTGCGGCATATTAGATAACTATTACTTTCTGGTTGACTATGTGTAGGAGTTTGGTATTATTTCTCAATGGCGCTGGAGAATCTAAATCGTTGGAAGTTTGAGTCTTCAACTAACAAAGATGTGCACAAGTTCGTAGAGTTGCGTGGTGTTTTGTCTGATTTTTTAATAGGTAACGGTTCGAAAATTTACCCAAAGGGTATACTACAAAACATATTTCTTCCAGTGGAGTCCTTAGTAACTTTCTCCTTGAATTGGAAATTTCCATCAATTGCGCATATCGAATATAAATCTGAAATAAATGGTGTGCCAATTGCAATAACGACCGATCGTTTTGCTCCACATGCCGATGATCCAAAGCAAGCAAAAATTAAAGTACAAATAGGCGAACCGGATTGTGCAGTCCATTATTATATTGCCCAAAAATTTAAAGATTCTTCGATTGTTTATACAAAAGATATTTATGATAACCAAAAGCGCGTAAAGAATGGGGATATTAGTTCAAAGGAATCTCAGGATCTTACTAATTTGCTTCTCGATTTAAAATAATTTACTTCCCAAATGGTTTTGGAGTGGCAATTGTGGCTTATTGACACGGTAATTCTATAGGGATATATTATTCTAATGTCATTTATAGAAACTCCAGAATTTGGACACAAAGCGCAACCAAAAGAACCTTTGGTTGAACTAGTAATAAGGATTAGAAATGGAGAATTTACAAAAGAAGAACTAAAGTTAAGGGTGAATGAACGTATTGCTCCATTGCTTACAATTGGTGGTCTTATTGAATCCAGTTTTGATTTGGGTAATGTTCACTGGGATGGTGACATCTTAAGGCTTGGGGATGGAACCACGAGGTGAATTTGTTTTCTTCTAAAAAATCCTCTAAATTTTTATTTTTAGATATTTAGACAATTCTTTTCGGATTTGGACTTCGGATTTCGGATTTTTATTGTAAGCCAAATACCGTAAAAAAGTTGTCGGGCTGGATTTTTTAAGCCCTTCTAAAACAATGTCGGTTATTTCTTGTGAGGCAAGTTTCTTTTTCTTTAACGAAAGAATCTTCTTTTCAACTTCTCTGGTGATTTTATCAACAACAAATTCCCTGTTTGGGAGTTTTGATCCAATTGTGGCTCCATATATTCCGGAATAAAGTTTTGCCTGGCTGAATCTTTCCGCTTGTCCTGATTTCTTTATAACAACAAGGTGCGAAAGATCTATAACTTCATGGGTAGTAAAAGTTTCCTTGCAGTTTTCGCAATACCTCCTTCTCCAAACCTGGGCATTATTTTTAGTTGGCCGTGAATTTGTAACAAAAGTTAGTTGTTTATGACAATAAGGACATTCCATATCAATATATGGACATTATATTTTAAAATTATGCACATAGATATCCACAGTCTAAGGCTAAATATTTTACTTTTTGTATCTACTGCCTGTTATATCAACATATTGTCATTTATATTAAATTATGACTATGGAAAGACTTTCAAATTCACCAAGTTGGGTCACTGTAGAACATCCTGGGTATTTGGGTAAGAGAAAAGATGAGAAATATAAGGAATGGAATGAAAAATACGGGGAGGAAAAGTGGAGAATTGTGAATGAAACAGCAACCCGCGAAATATTTTCTTATGAGGACATTATCTATAAAGTTTATGTTCCGGGATATGTTCAGTATTTTTTGAAAAATCCCGAGGAGGCAATTTTTATAACAGATAACTTTTCTTACGGGTACGACAAAGATCTTTGTTCAAGGGAACAGGCTTTTGATATTTATGCTTTATATAATAAAGAAGGGGTTGCCAACCAATTCCATCACACAGCTTTAAATATCGCCTTGGAATATTACCTTGGGATTAAATTTAAAGGAGACAGACCTATTCAAATCAGAGAGGGTAAACCCGGAACATCCGATTCTGAACAGCCAGAGGGTTTTAGATGGAGCCCAGGAAGAATTATGTCGGCAAGACTGGATCTGATTCCCAAAATCGAGTTGAATAAGTGGTGGAGTAGCGGCACAATCGAAGATTTTTATCAATCCTCAAAAGCATTACAGATTAGGAAGTAGTTTGTTTTCTTTCAAAAATTCTTCCAATTTTTTCTTTGACGCGAAGCGGCGGCCGATAGATACCATTAGTTTATTTGTCGCTGGCCAAAACTTTTCGGGCAGAACTTTTATTAACTCGACTTCGGTTTTTTCAGGCGTTTTCGTATGGACCCAACCCAAAAGATTACTAATTCTATGGACATGAGTATCAACCGCGATTGCTGGAATACCAAAAGCTCTATTCAAAACTAAATTTGCAGTTTTTCTACCCACTCCCGGGAGGGCCATAAGCTGCTCTCTGGTTTTCGGAACTTTGGTAATCATTCCTGCCATTTTCTTTAAGTGTTTGGCTTTTGTTTTGTAAAAGCCGACAGGGTAAATTAGTTTTTCAATTTCTTTGGTATCCAATTTATTTAATGTTTTTAAAGTTGGTGCTTTTTCAAATAATCTTTTGGAGGCGACAAGAGTTGTGTCATCGTTTGTCCTTGCAGACATTATGGTTGAAACCAGAGTCTTATATGGGTCGTCACCAAAAACTTCTAGTGGAACGAGTACGTAGTTTTTTTTAAAAACTTTAAAAACTTGATCGAAGTTATTCATTTGGAGTTTTTTTAGGAAACACAAAAGGGGGTCGCCTTAGGCGACTGCCCTTTTGCTTTAAGCGTTCAAAATTGGTGCTTATTTGCCTCCAATTTTAAACATTGTTGTGCCACAGACTTCGCAAACAGCTTTTGTAGCTTTTTTTCCATTTTTCATGGTAACTTCTTGAGCATCTTTGCCTTCTCTCTTGGCGCGACATTTTACGCAATACATCATAAATTTCTCACCTCCAGTCCTAGGGCATCCGGTACTTACCGGGGCATCGCTAAGTATACTACCACCTCTAGGATCAAGACGAAGCTAACAAGAATCAGACTTTTAATAATGTTCTTTTTAATTCCGGAAGATTCCTCATCTTTAGTCAAAAGATTGGCTCTTTTCGTATAGCCATGCGTAATTATATTTTTACTTTCAGCCAAAGCTGATTCCCCCTTGACACGTGCCTGAGGTGAAGGTTTGGGTTGCCATGAGACCAAAAAATTATAGTGGGGAGTTTCCTTTTGTTTGCGTGTTCTATTAACTGCCATACGTCACAATTTACAATGAATATCCAATTTTTACAACAAATAATATGAGGTGACGAAGTACAATGAATTTGTCTTATTTACAAATTTACGGGGGTGGGATGCTAGAATAGGTTATGCCGGGCAAAGAAAGAAGTCGGGAAGATTCCGTAGTACTACTTGAGAACGAATTTCGGATGAGAAATCTTATGGAGAGCTTTGGCAATGAGAAGTGGAAATACAGTCAATTTTGGGCCAATCAGGAAGGGGAGTTTGTGATGATGTTGGTAAGCCCGGGTGGCAGGAGGCGGATTGAGTATCAGGACCTGGGAAAGGGACCCGGGTGGGATGGACTAAAACTTGGTTTTTCTTTAAGGCAGGATGTTGGGAAAGGAAAGAACGGCAAGGTTGAAAACCATATTCTTGTAGGACCGTTTAAAGAGGAATATTTTGATCCCGAATGGGGATGGCAAATACATTATTCGCCGGACGGATTAATGAGGCCATTAAGAAATGTTAAGGGGTTTCCGAGGAGGATCGATATGGAGAAAACGGTTAACACTTTTATAGACCAGATAATTGACGGCAAATTTGCCAGGCCCATCCTCATTTTACCCAAGAAGTAATCAAATAATTTTTGTTAAAGCGGTTGTCCTTGACACTAACTTTACTAGATGTAAAAATGACTCAGCCTGCCGGAAATTAACATGCAGATATCGTTTTTAATTTTTATAATTTTCGGGATTTGGCTTTTAGGCTTAAGTTTTTTCGTCTATCGCATACTTGCTCTTTTTAATAGACTTACAAAAGGTGTGGAGGTAACTGATCTTAAAAAAATTCTTGAAAAATTTTTAGACAATGAAATCCTCAACAAGAAACAAACAGAAGAAGCTTTCAAAAGAATAGGAAACCTTGAAGAAGATAGCAAGCTTCATATACAAAAAGTTGGCTTAGTCAGATTTAATCCGTTTAAAGAGTTGGGTGGGGATCACAGTTTTAGTTTGGCTTTCCTTGACGCCAGAGAATCGGGTATAATAATTACCAGTTTGCATACGCGCGATAGAACTAGGGTTTACATGAAGGATGTAAAGAAGGGCAAGAGCAATTTTGAGCTTTCGATAGAAGAGAAGAAGGCTTTGGCAATGGCAGAAAATAAATAATTATGAATTTTAAAAATTTAATAAAGGGCAAATGGATTATGGTTGTTAGTTTTCTGGGCCTATTTTTAATTTCAGTTGGCCTTTCTTTGATAGTTTTTTATTTTATTTCTCCAAAAGCGGCTTCAAATTTGGTTTCATCAATAGCCAAAAAATCGAAAATCAATTTAAATCTTCCCAAAACCCAAGAATGCCCTATCAATGGGCAAAAATTTACAAAAGCTGAAGAGGATATTTGGAACACGCGCCGCCCTATTATACAAATGATTGAAAATCATGCGGATGCAAGACCTGAGAGCGGTTTATCTAGAGCAGATGTTGTCTACGAGGCAGTAGCCGAAGGTGGAATAACCAGATTTGCTTCTGTATTTTATTGCGGGGCTTCTGCAGAAGATGTAAAAGCAGCTCCATTAAGAAGTGCCAGAGTTTATTTTATAAATATGGCTGCAGGGTATGGCAAGGATCCTATTTATCTACATCAGGGTGAAGCCAACAATATTTGTCCGACTTGTCCAGGTGGGGTTAAACCCAGAAGCGAAATTGACCCAATGGTAAATGCGTTAACTCTTTTTGATAAATTGGGCTGGGAAGGCGGGCCTTCAGGAAACAACATGGACGGAGGCTATAACATTGGTTTTCCGATAGTGGTACGCGACCAGTATAGGCTGAGTAGCACCCCGGCGGCCTGGGAGCATTCGGTGGTTGCTGATTTGGATTTAGTCTGGCAAGAAGCTTCGAAACGTGGTTTTGGCTACAAGGATTCGAATGGTACGCCTTGGACTCAAGGGTTTAAGAAATGGACATTCCAGGACGGCAAAGCTGCAAGTTCACCCTCAGCCACTGATATCAAATTCGAATTTTGGGCAAACAAACCAGACTACGATGTAGAGTGGAAATATGACGCAACGACTAATTCTTACAAGAGATTTAATGGTGGACAACCGCATATTGATTGGGAGTTTGATAAGCCTCAAATTACAGTTAAAAACGTTGCAATAATGTTTGCAGATGAAAAAGGGCCACTTGATTCCGAACATCACATGTTTTATACAGTAACAGGAACGGGGAAAGCTATGATATTCCAGAATGGTCAAGTTATTCAGGGAACCTGGAGTAAAGCTTCTCCTATTGATAGAGAAGTATTTTACGATCAAGCCGGAAACGTGATACAATTCGTTCGAGGCCAAATCTGGGTTGAAATAGTCCCAACTGGAAATCAAATTAATTACTAGTTTTTAAGTTTAGTTTTTTATTACTCCTGCCCCAATATTAAGATGGCTAGTCTAAATGACATAATCACTTCAAAGGTGCGTATAAAAGTTTTGGAATTATTTTTTTCCAACTCAAAAGAGCTTTACCATGTCAGAGGAATTGTTAGGGAGATTGGTGAGGAAATAAATGCTGTAAGGCGAGAACTTGATAAATTTGAAAAGGACGGAATACTTAGAAAAGAGCCGAGAGGTAATAGAATTTATTATTCCCTGCGTACAGAATATCCGTTCTTTGGAGATCTGAGTGCAATGATAGCCAAAACCACAGGACTCGGAAAACAGCTTGTTGATAACAGGAATAAAATAGGAAAAGTTTCTTTTGTAATGTTTTCAGGCAAACTTGTGCGGCACAAAGAAAGAAAAAGAGATGACGATGTCGATGTTTTGGTTGTAGGAGATGTGGTTCTACCCGAACTAGCAGCCTTAATCCGGGCTGAAGAAAGTAAAAGAGCAAAAGAAATTAATTATACGGTCATGGGTAGAGAAGAGCTTGATTTCAGAAAAAAAAGACGCGACCCATTTCTTCTGGGAATATTAGCAGGTAGCCGCGTTATGATAATAGGTGACGAAGAAGACCTCGTTTCGTAGTAAAATAATATCTACATATGTCATCAGCAATTAGACGATTAATTTTTATTATTCTCTTGGTTATTGCCGCAACTTATATTAGTTTGCCACCAAAATTTTCAGTCTTCGGACGCAACTTTGTTAGACCCGACTTAAATCTAAAAATTGGAAATTTTTCCTTATCACGTAAATTCGATCTTCACTTAGGCCTAGACCTCGCAGGTGGAAGCCAGCTTGTCTTTGAGGCGAATATGAGTAAAATCCCAGCAGATAAGAAGTCAACAGCCCTGGAAGGGGTTAGAAACGTTATTGAGAAGAGGGTAAATCTTTTTGGAGTTTCGGAACCAACAGTTCAGACGTCTGAATTTGGTGGAAAAGATAGGGTAATTGTAGAACTACCCGGAATTACTGATACACAACAGGCTGTGGACTTAATAGGTAAAACCGCCCAGCTTGGTTTTTATGAAATTAAAGAAATCCCTGCAACTAAAACGGCGTCAGCTTCGTCCCAATTGGTCGCAACAGATTTAACCGGTGCAGATTTGCAAACAGTATCGGTTGTATTCGACAACCAAACAGGGAAACCGGCCATATCACTTCAATTTACCAAAAGCGGTGGGGATAAATTTGCCGATATTACTGCCAGAAATATTAGTAAACCTATCCCGATAGTTCTGGATAATTCAATTGTTTCAGCTCCAATTGTCCAATCTAAAATTACAGGGGGGTCTGCACAAATAAGCGGCACCTTTACAATTGATGAGGCAAAACAATTGGCAATTCAGTTAAATGCCGGCGCCCTTCCGGTCCCTGTGAATCTTATTCAGCAAACATCCATAGGTGCAACACTTGGGCAAAGCTCAATTAATAAAAGTATTTTAGCTGGAGCGGTTGGAGTAGTTATGGTCTGTCTTTTTATGATTTTGTCCTATGGAAAACTGGGTATAATTGCAGACATAGGTCTTTTTATTTTCGGAGTTATTACAATTGCTCTTTATAAATTAATTCCAGTTACAATTACCCTTCCCGGAATCGCCGGTTTTATGCTTTCTGTTGGCATGGCGGTTGATAGCAATATTTTAATCTTCGAAAGATTTAAAGAAGAAAAATTAAAAAGAGATTATGCTCAAGCTCTTGAAATATCATTCGGACGCGCATGGAATTCGATACGGGATGCATATGCAGCAACACTTATTACTTGTTTTGTTTTAGCAAATCCGTTGGACTGGACATTCTTAAATACTTCAGGTCCGATTAGAGGTTTCGCGATTACTCTCGCACTTGGAATTTTTATTTCACTTTTTAGCGGTATATTTGTTTCAAGAAATTTACTAAGAGTATTTGTACGGGAAAGAAAATGATTAACATGAAATTAATATGATTAATATGAACATAATATGATTATGTGGATGAAATACCGTTGGCTTTATCTTTTAATTTCCGGAATTGTTATTTTATCCGGAATTTTTAGCATGCTGACATGGGGATTAAAAATTGGCGTGGAGTTTAAGGGTGGAACCTTGATTGAGTATAAGCTGACAAAAGATATAGGAAGTGAAAATATTACCGATATTGTCAAAGCAGATAAATTGGAAGTAGTTTCAGTCCAAAAAACTGAAACCGGTTCTTATCTTCTAAAACTTGGACAAGTTAACCCGGCTCAAAGGTCTGAAGTTAAGCAATTTATAGAAAAAGCCGCAGGCAAAACTGACGAACTCCGTTTTGAGACGATTGGGCCAACAGTAGGACCGGAACTAGTTCGGAAAACAATTTACGGACTTCTTGTGGCTGCTTTTGGAATTCTTTTATGGGTTGCAATTCAGTTTAAGAGTTTTAAATTCGGAGTTTCCGCGGTCCTTGCCATGTTCCACGATAGTCTGGTAGTAATCGGGATGTATTCTATTTTTGGTCATTTTTTTGGAGCAGAAATAGACTTATTGTTTGTTACCGCTCTTTTGACGATTCTCTCTTTCTCAGTTCATGACACAATTATTGTCTATGACCGTATTCGTGAATCCAAAAAGGCCTTTGGAGATGACATTTACGATCTTGCAAATAAGGCGACAAGCGAAACAATGGTCAGGTCTCTAAATAATACTTTTGTCGTTGTATTTATGATGGTTGCTTTACTTCTTCTTGGAGGGGCAACAATTCGTTGGTTTGTAGCTACGCTTTTAGTTGGCACTATTTCCGGAGCCTATTCTTCGCCGTTTGTCGCCGTACCAATATTGGTTACTTGGGACGAGATTCAGAAAAAACTGAAGAAATGACAAAGCGGGTTTTAGGTTTTATTCTTGTTGGCTTACTATTAATTTTTTTCGGTATTTGGATATTCTCTTTTAATAAAACCAAAGCCGTTCAAGTAATTCCTCAAGTAGCTACTCTCCCTACTGCTACGTCCCTTTCAACTTTTGCAAAAGTGACACGTGTTATCGATGGAGACACAATTGTAGTGGATACAGGGCAAAAGATTCGGTATATAGGGGTGAATACTCCAGAAACCGAAACGCTAGAATGTTACGCTACTGAAGCTGGTGAAATTAATAAAAATTTAGTTTTGGAAAAAGTTGTGCGCTTGGAAAAAGACGTAAGCGAAACTGATAAATATGGACGTCTTTTGCGCTACGTCTATGTTGATAACCATTTTGTAAACGATGAACTGGTAAAAGAGGGAGCCGCTAAAATTGAGACGGTTTCACCTGATATTAAATATAAAAAATTATTTTTAGAATCCCAAAACTATGCAAAAGAAAACAATTTAGGCTTGTGGAGTAAGTGCTTTAAGTAAACCTTCTTTTTCATTTTCAACCTCTTTGTTTACAACTTTTTCAAAAAGATCACTGAGGATTTTGCCCACTTCCGGGCCGGGTTTCATATTTAATTCTTTCATTACATCATTGCCGTCAATCTTTAAGTCGCGTACAGAGAAAGGTTCCTTCTGGACTTCTACCAATCTTTTCTTGAATTCCTCAAGCCGCCAGGAAGTTTCGCGAGCGCCGCCCCCAAGTCTATCCGCAACACGCAGTATTAGCATATCGCTAATATACTCAGGACCAACATTTTTTAGGATTCTGCGTATAGCGGAGTCGGTTTGATGTTCATCAACTGTAAATTGATGCCATCTAACCAAAGCAATTAATTTGTCGGTTTCTTTACGGGAAAATCTCAATCTTTCGGCAATATTTTCTGCAATTTTAGTAGAAACCATTTCATGGTTATAAAAAGTAATAGTTCCGTTTTCAAGTTTTCTATATGTTTGGGGTTTACCTATATCGTGAATTAAAGTTGCAAATCTTGTAATAGTATCTTCGGACTGACAGTTTTTTAGAGACATCAAGAGATGAGTCCCAACGTCGTATATGTGGTGTCTCCCGGGGGACTTTTGTTCTACTCCAAAACATTTTTCCATTTCAGGTAAAATCTCTGCCATTAATCCTGATGTTCTAAAAAGAATCATTCCTTCATATGGGTTAGCGGAAGCAATCAATTTAAAAAGTTCATCTTTTACGCGTTCTTTTGCAATTTTATTTATTAGAGGAGCACTTTTTTTAATTGCCTCGAAAGTTTTTTCCTCTATTGTAAAACCAAGTTCCGCTCCAATTCTTACAGCCCTCATCATTCTTAATGCATCTTCCGCAAACCGGGCGTCTGGATCTCCAACTGCGCGGATTTTTTTTGCATCAATATCTTTTTGTCCATTAAATAAATCTATTATTTTTAAATCTTTATCGATTGCCATGGAATTAATCGTAAAGTCCCGTCTTTCAATATCCTCTTTCAGGGATTTTCCCCAAGAAATTTTATCCGGATGTCTTGCGTCAGAGTATCCTTCTTCAGATCTGAAAGTAGTTATTTCAAAAGGTCTCTCAAACCCCTCAACGGAAAGTCCGACAGTTCCAAATTGATTATCATAGAATCCATCAGAAATAATTTTTAAAATTTCCTCCGGAGTTGCACTGGTTGTAAAATCCCAATCGTTTGTAATTTTACCCATGAGAATATCGCGCACAGCTCCTCCGACAACGTAAATTTCATAGTCTGCATTGTCAAATTTGTCTAAAATGTCCTGTACTGATTTGGGTAATTGGATATCCATGTTAAAACAATTATACTCATCTTTGTCATGACTAACCAATCGAAAAAATGGGAGATATTAAATAACGAGACTTTGAAGGGTAAAAAGATTGTAGACCTTCTTCTGGAAAACCGTGGAATTAAAACAGAAAAAGAGAAAAAAGAGTTCTTTAACCCTGAAGATCCAATGAAAATTTCTTTGAAATCATTAGGCATCAAAGAAACTGAAGTTGAAAAGGCAATTGAAAGAATTAAACTTGCCAAGAAAAATGATGAGCATGTAGTCGTATACGGGGATTACGATGCGGATGGAATAACAGGAACCGCAACAATGTGGGAAACTCTGCATGAATTAGGAATATTTGTCCTCCCACATATTCCAGAAAGGTTCTCAGAAGGGTACGGACTAAATGTTGAAAGTGTTGCCAAGCTTAAGACGGAGGATCCAAAACTTTCGTTAATAATTACAGTTGATCATGGAATTGTTGCAGGAAAGAAAGTTACCGAAGTAAAAAAGATGGGAATAGATATGATTATTTCTGATCATCATCAGCCCCACTTCGTCAAGACTTCGCGGGGTAAAGAGGTGTTTGATTATCCAAAAGCTTTAGCTGTCATCCATACTCTTCAAATTGGAGGCTCAGCCCTGGCTTGGTTTTTGGCAAGGGAGATTGTAAAAAAAATAAAGATTGAAAATTCAGGATTTAGAATTGAAGAAAAACTGCAATTGGCCGCAATCGGAACAATCGCTGATCAGCTTCCTTTGGTTGGGCCGAACAGGTCTGTAGTTAAATATGGTTTGGAAGAATTGAGACATACAAAACGTCCCGGATTATTGGCACTTTTTGAGGAAGCGAGGATTGAAAAAGAAAATGCCGGAACTTATGAAGTTGGCTATCTTATTGCCCCGAGAATAAATTCCATGGGACGCCTTAAACACGGCCTTGAATCTCTAAGACTTCTTTGCACAAAAGATAAAATAAAAGCTGGTCAGATTTCAAATAACATAGGTAGAACAAATTCCGAAAGGCAAAAAATTGTGGAAGAAGTAATTGCACATGCTCGGAAATTGTATAAATCTTCAGAAAAAGAATCCGTGATTATTCTAGCCCACGAAAGTTATCATGAAGGAGTGATTGGTCTCGCCGCAGCCAAACTGGTTGAAGAATTTTACCTTCCGGCAATAGTTTTATCGGTTAAGAACGGGATCGGCAAGGCTTCAGCAAGGTCAATTTCCGGGTTTAACATTATTGAGGCGATCAGGAATTTTGAAGGTCTATACATAGAAGGAGGAGGACACCCTATGGCTGCCGGATTTTCTATAAAGGAAGAAAATATTCATCAGTTTTCAAAGCGTCTAAATGTCTTTGCAAAGAAACTGCTTACCGCAGACTTACTTCAGAGGAAACTGAAGGTCGATATGGAACTTGAGTTTTCTGATTTGACACAAGATCTTGTAGACAACTTGAAAAACTTTGAACCGACAGGAGTTGGTAATTTTTCTCCAACATTTGTAAGCCAAAACATTGAAATTGTTTCTGTTAAGGCGGTAGGAAAGAGCGCCAAGCATTTAAAAATGAAATTAAAACAGGGTGAATACAAAATAGATTCAATATTTTTCGGTGGGGGAGAAAAATACTCAGATTTAAAACCCGGTTCCAAAATAGACATAGCATACCGTTTGGAAGAAAATACTTGGAACGGCTACACAAGCATTCAACTTCAGATACGTGACATCAGGGCTTAACTACTCTAAAATAGAAGACATGGAAAGAACGCTAATTTGCGAAACACCAAAAAAGGTTGGGGAAAAAGTAAAACTAGAAGGTTGGGTTGACTCAATCCGCGATCATGGAAAAATTACCTTCATAGATTTAAGAGATAGGAGCGGGATAGTTCAATGTGTGGGCAAAGACTTACAAAAAGTAACTCCGGAATCGGTTATCGAAATAGTTGGAACAATTTCCGAGCGTCCAGAAAAATTAGTAAACCCAAATTTGAAAACAGGAACTGTTGAACTTCAAATAGAAGAACTCAAAGTAATTTCGAATGCCGGAGAACTTCCTTTTCCACTCACAGGGGATGGCTACAATATCGATGAGGAATTGAGAAACAAGTATAGATACTTGGACTTAAGACGTCCGAGAATGCATAAAAACATCAAGACCAGATCCAAAGTTACCAGGTTTATGAGAAATTGGCTGCTTGACCAAGATTTTATTGAAATAGAAACACCAATTTTGACCAAAACTACACCTGAAGGCGCAAGAGATTTTTTGGTTCCATCAAGACTTCAACCGGGAAAATTTTATGCTCTACCACAAAGTCCGCAACAATATAAACAACTTTTGATGGTTGCCGGATTTGAAAAATATTTTCAATTGGCAAGAGTTTTTCGCGACGAAGATCCTCGTAAAGACCGCGCTTATGGAGAATTTACACAGCTCGATATAGAGATGTCTTTTGTAACCCAGGAAGATCTTTTGCAGATGACGGAAAAAATGTTCACAGAACTTGTCAAAGAAATATTTCCGGAAAAGAAAATTTCCAAGTCCCCCTGGCCGAGAATTCCTCATAAAGAGGCGAAAGAAAAATATGGAAATGATAAGCCTGATTTACGGAGCGACAAGAACGACCCAAATGAATTAGCATTTTGCTGGATTGTAGATTTTCCCCTCTTTACGGAACAATCTAAAGAAGACTTTTTCCATGGGTCTGGGTCGGCCAAATGGGCGCCTTCGCATCATATGTTTACCGCTCCCCACCCTGATGACGTCAAACTTTTAGATATTGATCCTGCAAAAGTCCGGGGTCTTCAACACGACTTGGTTTTAAATGGTTTTGAAGTAGGTGGTGGAAGCATTAGGATTCATCAATCGGAAATCCAAGAAAAAATTTTTGATCTGATTGGATTTTCGGATAAACAAAAAGAAGAATTTGAACACATGCTTACGGCATTTTCTTACGGTGTCCCTCCTCACGGCGGAATCGCACCCGGTTTAGATAGATTCCTTATGGCCATGCTCGGAGAACCAAGTATTCGTGAAGTAATGGCTTTCCCAGCAACAGCATCGGGACAAACATCAGTTTTAAACGCCCCTAGCCAGGCAACTGACGGCCAACTTAAGGAGTTGGGAATAAAGGTTGTTGAAAAATGAATCCCCTAAAGAAAAAAGACCATTTTTTGTTTCTTGCCATTCTGGCTTTTATTTTTGTTTCCTCAACGGCTCTCTCTTTATCGAAAAGTTTTGATGTTTCTACACTCCTTAAAAGTGTAGTTAAAGGTGAAGAAAAAACATTTCCTCCTTTGCCTGTTCTTTCGGGGAAAAATCAGTATCCCATTCTTTCTGCTCAGGGAGTAATGGCGGTAGACCTTGATTCCGGTATAAATCTATACGAAAAAAACGCCGATTTTCCGCTTCTTCCGGCATCGACCACAAAAATAATTACTGCTCTCGTTTCACTAGACACTTACAAACTTGATCAGATTTTAACGGTCGGAATGGAAACAAAAGTAGTTGGACAAAAAATGGGATTATATTATGGTGAACAGATGAAAGTTGAAGATCTTTTGTATGGGCTTTTAGTCTATTCGGCAAACGATGCGGCAGAAGTCTTGGCTACTAATTATTCAGGTGGATACGATGCTTTTATCGTAGCCATGAACGCGAAAGCAGGCGAACTATCCATGATCAATAGTAAATTTGATAACCCTGTAGGGCTTGATACATTTGCTCAACGTTCAACTGCAAAAGATTTGGTTAGGGCATCTGAAGTTGCAATGCGAAACCCTGAATTTGCAAAGATAGTGGGTACTAAGCAGACAATTATTCATGATGTTTCAGGAAAATCTTCATACAATTTGAGAAACATTAATGAATTATTGGGAGTGGTTCCTGGGGTAATGGGAGTTAAAACAGGGTGGACAGAAAATGCGCGGGAGAATTTAGTAACTTATATAGAACGCGATGGACACAAGATCATGATTGCGGTTTTGGGAAGCCAAGATAGATTCGGAGAAACAAAGGAATTAATTGATTGGATTTTTACGAGTTATAGTTGGCAGGAAATAAAACTGCCCAACTAACTATTCGTAGTATGTGGATGTAACCGCCGGTAAATAAGCTGTAAATCCGTTATCTCCTTCAAAAACATAAACCGGTTGATAAAAATCACTTTCAGATTCAGGGTCAAAATATGCCAGATAAATGCGTCTAATCTTAAGAGTATCTCCATCCTTGTTTAAACCAATATCAGCAATAAAACCAGATCCGCTTTGTAACTCAGAAAAAGCTTGAGCTGCTGTTTTCAAAGGATAGGTGGAAAACTGTGTCTCATCAACCGGGTAATAATGATATTCAGAGGCAATCACTTGCTGTTCGCGTGTCGAAGAGCCACTTACAATTGCCCAGACATTTCCCTCATTCGGGCTTCCTGTCAAACTTGGGAGATTGTCATAATTTTTTCTAAATAAGTTTATTTTAACGACATCTGATTCAGACAAAGAAAGGGCCGGATCAAGTTTTCCGCTCGATAATTTATAAAAAACATGAGTCGTCGGGCCAGACAAATCATCAGGTAAAATGTTTGCACCGGAAAGCAAACTTCTAAATTCGGATGCAGCAACTTCGGCAACTGGGGGCTTAAGAGCGATTGGGCTTCTATCTGCGGATAAATCGTAACTGATAGAAAAAGTGCCTGAAATGATATTCATTTCTATCATCGCGGGAAAATTAGGATTTGTAAATTTGTATATAGTGTCGGATTCTGGGATGGGGTCGGAGGTAAAACCCATTGCTTTCGCTCTTTCTTTAGCAACATCAAGAGCTAGCAAACTTGAATTTGGTTTGGGCATAAAAAATACTTTTGCTTGAGTCGGGATATCGGTGGGAAGCCCTCCCTGGGGAGTTTCTAGTGTATAAGAAAGTTTTGCCGGATTATCAACTTTCGGAAAAGGAATCTTGGTTAACTTACCAAATTTGATAGTAGGTGCTGGAGGAGGAGGTGGAAATATTTTTAGATAAATAGCAACCGAAGCATCCAAAACAAATTTCCCGACTATCAAAAAAATTATTCCGAAGACTGTATATCTTATGGCACGCCGTGCTGAAATCGCTATTTGGGTCAGGCTGGTCATGATATAATCATAGCATGATAGGAACATCTCGTCAGCTTCGATGTCGAACCCGTTTTGCTCCTAGCCCAACTGGTTCAATGCATGTTGGAAACTTAAGAACAGCCTTTTATGCATACGCACTTGCCAAACACGAAGGCGGAGACTTCATTCTTCGAATCGAAGACACTGACAAGAAAAGAGAAGTTGAGGGCGGAGTTGATGACATCAAAGATCTTCTAACAATTTTCAATGTAAAGTGGGATGAATATTATATTCAGTCCGAAAGACTCGAATTATATAAAAAAGCTGCTGAAAAATTAGTTGCTGATGGACATGCTTTTTACTGTCAATGCGAGGCGAAAAATGCAAAAGAAGATGGTTTTTCAAACGAACTGCGGGATCCGTGCCGCGAGAAAGGTTTAACATCTGGGGCAATTAAGCTCAAAACCCCTGAAAATGAATGGGTAACTTTTAAAGACTATGTTATACAGAAAAAAGTTTCATGGAATACTTCTGTTGTTGGAGACGCGACTCTTTTAAAGACTGACGGTTTTCCAACTTATCATTTAGCTGTGGTTGTAGATGATAATGACATGGAGATAAGCCATGTATTAAGAGGTCATGATTGGATGCCAAGTACTCCGATTCATTTGCTTGTATATAAATACTTAGGCTTTGAAGTTCCTGAGATTGGGCATCTCACAGATATTATGGATCCAGAAGGAGGGAAACTTTCAAAAAGAAAAGGTAGCACTTCTGTCCGGGGACTTTTAAAAGAAGGATATCTTTCCGAGGCGATATTTAATTTTGTAATACTTTTAGGTTGGGCTCCTAAGGACAATCGTGAACTTTTTACTTTAGAGGATTTTGTAAAAAATTTTGATCCAAATGGATTTCAAAAAGGAAATCCGGTTTTTAATAGGGAAAAATTAGACTGGTTTAATGGGGAATATATTCGCAAACTTTCTGACGAAGACCTTTTTGATCGAGTGTCAAAAATTGTGGACAAAACTTGGGATCCGGATAAAGTTAGAAAAATGATTCCATTGGCAAAAGACAGAATGAAAAGAATAAATGATTTTATTTCTTTGGCTGGTTTTGTTTTTGAAGAAAGGAAACCAATGATATTAACAAATAATCTCCCTACATATGTTGGATCGGCGACCCCGGCACTTATGAAGATCGACGACTGGAATCTTGAAAACATAAACAACGCCTTAATGGGCACTGTCCAATCAAATGGATTTAAAACAGGGGACTTTTTTATGGGTTTGCGAGGTGCGATAGCTGGAAGTAAAGTCACTCCACCACTTAATGAATCAATAGAGGTTTTAGGAAAAGATGGAACGTTGAATCGTTTAAAAAAAGTAACATAATGACCCAACCTGCCGCAAAGACATATCAAAATTCTGAAGAAGAAAAGATTCAATCGGAATTTCTCCGTAACAAGTTAAAACTGAAAAGTCTTGAGGTTAGAAATTCATTTAACCAAAAATATCCTCACGTAGAAAAATTTTTTTCAGACCGCGGCGTATCTTTAAGTAAGATCCGCCAGCACTCGGCAAAAATTATCGCAACGGGGGCACTTGCGGGTACTTTACTGGTAGCTCCGCCCATTATCCCAAGAGGACTCCCTTCTGTTGCTCAGATAATTAGAAACTTGTCTGAAATAAGAACACCTCAAAGCCAGCCTGAACAAAAAACCTTAATAGACCAGATAAAAGCAATTTTACCTCAGAAAGTTGGTCCACTTGATAGGTCAACGGAAAAGAATTTAGAGCAAGTATTTAAGAATACGACTGGAATAAATTCTCGCGCAAACCTTGAAGGTGAACATCTTAATACTACTTATGGTTATATTGGTGCGGAACAGCACCTTATGCGTTACCCGGGAGACACAATGGCAACACACCCGAAATTACCTGTAAAAGATGAAGGAATGGCACCGGGGAAAGGTGCCTGGGGATATTTCGCGCATTCCAAATCCCAGATGACTAAAGAAGACGTTGAGAATGAAAAGTGGTATGCTGTCGTTCAAACTCTTTATTTGCCGGATTGGAGTAGCAGGCAACCATACTTAAGAGACTGGTATAAATATCGTAAAGTGTTGATAGTAAACACCATGAATGGGAATGCAGTTATAGCCGATATTGCAGATTCAGGGCCGGCAGCTTTTACAGGTAAACACTTTGGCGGAAGCCCAGAGGTCATGAATTATTTAGGAGGAGCCAGGTATAAAAAAGGGCCCGTTGTTCTTTTCTTTGTTGACGACCCGGAAAACCGTGTTCCATTAGGTCCTGTAGAATATAATAATATAAACTTGCCGGGGGTTTCACTTAAGGAAGCTTAAATATAATTTAAAATATGTCAAAACTTTTTTTTGATCATTTACTCGAATTTAAAAAGATAGATAAAGAAATTAAAGAAGTGGCCAAAACCGCTGAGGAGCGGGAAGAACTTTGGGGTTTGGTTGATGAAATAATTCATCATAAAGTAATGGGTTGTATTTTGGATAAACTACCAAGGGTTCATCATGAGGAGTTTTTGGAGATGTTTCATTCTGCGCCCCACGATGAAGAACTCATTTTTGGGTACTTGCGAGGTAAGGTTGGCGCGGATATTGAAGAAAAATTGAAAAAAGAAATTGAGGGTATGTCAGAAGAACTTCTAGTTGAAATGAAACATTAATTTGGCTAAAAAAAATGCCTCGCCAGGCACCGCTTGGCACCTGGTTATAAAGGCATTATCACAAAATTACTTCTTCATTGTGAACATCTTCCACAAGGTATACAGACCGCTAAGACCAACAAATATGTATAACCAAGCAGTTACCATTCCCATTCCAAAAAGCATCTCAACCAAATTGTATTGGAAAGCTCCAACCAATCCCCAGTTAAGTGCCCCCACAACAACCAATGTCCAGGTAACATAATCAAGCGTAGTCATCTTCATAAATATCACCCCCTTAAGCTATATTTCAGTATTGCCTTAAACCATATCGCTTGTCAAGAATTTGAGTATAATAAAAATATGGATCGTAATTTTGGAGGAGTAGTTTGGACAAACCATGCATTAGAAAGGCTTCGGGAGCGTGGAATCAAGCAAGGAGATGCTTGGGCAACCTGGAGAAATCCTGACCAAAGCCGAAGTGGAACTGTCACAGGGTCTTGGGTCTATTATCGCAATTGGAATGGAACTCAAATTGAAGTTGTAGCTAAACACATGCCTGCGCAAGCGGGAAACGCGAAGCGGGATTGGCTGATTTTGTCTGTTTGGTCGCGGCCAGCTTCCCAACTAAATGTAGGGCGTTCCTTTTGGAGAAAGTTGTACAATTTTCTTTTTAGCAAGTAATACTTCCCCTAAGCCCTTGCCTGAAGCTATACTAAAGAGTACAATCCACACTTGGCATGTTCAAAATATTGGATTTTTTAAAAAATTGGAAGTTAAAGTTGGGTAAGTGGTTTTGGGTGATTCTGGCTATTCTTGCCTTAGTTTTCTGGCGTGTTTCCGTTAACGCAAGTAAGACTACTAAAGTTCAGGTAACAAAAGTTTCCCAGGGGGATCTTATCGAAAGTGTCTCAACTTCGGGTACTGTTAAGGCTGATCAATATTCACAACTGACATTTCCGTCAGGAGGTAAAATTGCAGGTGTTTATGTTAAAACCGGAGATAAAGTAAAAAAAGGTGCTTGGATTGCCAAACTTGATACAATTCCCTTAAGCTCAGCCTATCAGCAAGCCTTAAACAATTACAGAAGTCTTCAGGCCGCAGCAGATAATACTTTAGACCAGGTCAAAAATCATTCGACGGACGAAACTTTTGCTCAAAAGGCAACAAGAACCGCCGCAGAAGTCGCAAGAGACAATGCATACGATGCAGTTCTCACCGCGGAAGATAATTTAGCAAATGCAGTAATAGTAGCTCCCTTTGCAGGCGTAATTGATACTGTTAATCCAAGCTCTCCGGGTATATTTGTTCTTCCTGGTGCAGCCAATTACACAATTGTTAATCCAGCCACTGTTTATTTTGACGCAGAGGTCGAAGAAACAGACCTTCCCAATATAGCCATTGGTCAAAAAGTTAACATCAAACTTGATGCTTATCCAGACTCCGACTATGTTGGACAAGTAATAAATGTGGGTCTTGTGGCATTCACTTCTTCCACAGGAGGAAATGCCTATCATGTACGGATTTCTTTGCCAGAAAATTTGGACTTTAAATTTAGGGTGGGAATGCAGGGAGACTGCGATATTATTTTTAAGACAGTAACAAATGTTTTAAAAGTTTCCTCCTCGGTAGTTATTGAAGAGAATGGGAAGAATTATGCTTGGATAATTGAAAATGGCCGGGCAAAAAAGATTGAAGTAACTGTTGGGGCCGCATCTTCCGATGAAACTGAAATTAAATCAGGGCTAAATTCCGGTGAGGAAGTAATCGATAGCCCATCATCGAATCTAAAACCCGGTCAAAGGGTTAGTATATGACTCCACTAATTTCACTTTCAAAAGTCAAAAAATCCTACAAACTCGGTGAGGATATTACCGTTGAGGCCTTAAGAGGCGTTGATCTTCAAATAAAAAAAGGGGAGTTTGTTGCCATAACAGGTCCTTCCGGAAGCGGTAAATCAACATTGATGCATTTAATTGGAATTTTGGATAAACCTTCATCGGGAATAGTGGAAATCGATGGGAAAAATATTGCCAAACTTTCTGAAGAGAAACTGGCCAATTTAAGAAATAAATATATTGGTTTTGTTTTCCAAGCATTTAATCTTTTGCCAAAAACTTCTGCCCTTGAAAACGTTGAATTACCTTTAATCTATTCTCAAGTTGCGGCCGGCGAAAGAAAAAACAGAGCAATAAAAGCACTTACTGATGTCGGGCTAAAAGAAAGACTAAACCACACACCTAATCAACTCTCGGGAGGACAACAGCAAAGAGTCGCAATTGCAAGAGCATTAGTAACTAGTCCCAGTTTGATTTTAGCCGATGAACCAACAGGGAATTTAGACAGTAAATCCAGTGAAGAAATAATTCAGTTATTAAAATCAATAAACGATAAAGGCAATACTGTTATTTTGGTTACACATGAACCAGGAATCGCCAAAAGAGCAAATAGAATTATCGAAATTAAAGATGGCTTAATTCTTTCGGACAAATGATACCAATTTCTGAAATTACAAAATTAGCAATAAAGAGTTTGTTAAGAAATAAAACCAGGTCGATTCTTACAATGATAGGAATCATAATTGGAGTTTCTGCAGTTATTTTATTGGTTTCAATAGGGCAGGGTCTTCAGAATTATCTGACTAGCACTTTTGAGTCATTAGGAAGCAACCTTATTACAGTTTTACCAGGCAAAGTTGGACAAGGAGGGTTCGCTGCCGGCGGACCGAATTTTGCAGGAACAAAACTTACAGAAAAAGATGTTAATGATATTGCTAAGCAAGGCGCAGCTATTGAAACAGCCGGTGGCGGATTACAATTTCCTACAACTGTTAGTAATGGAGGAAAAAATAAATATGGTACAGTTGTGGGAGTTGATGCAACATATTTAAGAATAAGAGATCTAACGGTAAACCGGGGTAGAACCATAAACGATTCTGATTCCAGGGTAGGAAGAAACGTCGCAATAATCGGAACATCGGTTGCTACAGATCTTTTTGGCGAAACGAATCCGATAGGTAAAAAAGTGACGATAGGCGGCCAAAAATTTGAAGTAATCGGTATTTTAACCCAAATTGGTTCGGGAGGTTTTGGAATCGATGTTAATAGTTATACAGCCATTCCCCTGACATCGGCTCAAAAAATATTCGGCATACACGGCGTTCAAGTTATGGCCGTAAAAGCGACTGACAAAGAAAGTATTCCTCAAGCAATTATTCAAGTTAAAAAACTTTTGGGAAAAAGACTTAAAGATGATGAATTCTCTGTGGTCGATAATGCTTCTTTGGTTCAAACAATTAATCAAGTTTTGGGTGCGCTTACCCTAGCACTTGGTGGAATTGCAGCCATTTCACTTTTGGTCGGAGGGGTTGGCATTATGAACATTATGCTGGTTTCGGTTACCGAAAGAACCCGAGAGATTGGCTTAAGAAAAGCGGTGGGCGCAAAGCCTTCCGATATACTTTATCAATTTCTAATTGAGGCGGTTGTCTTGTCGCTCGGTGGTGGAATTATCGGTGTTGCAATTGGTGCTTTGGGCGCTTGGGGAATAAACCATTTTATCCAAACATCAGTTTCACTGTGGAGCGTGGCACTTTCTTTTGGTGTATCGGCAGCTATCGGAGTTGTTTTTGGTGTAGCCCCCGCGGCGCGTGCCAGTAAGCTAAATCCAATTGAGGCCCTTAAATATGAATAAAGTTACCTATTCGGTCTCTGTACTTCCTTGAATATCTTTAAACTGCCCGTATCGATAATATATTTATCCCTTCTCTCAATAACCGCCTCGACAGTATTACTTAGGAAAAGAGATTTATCTATTCTTGAAACAACCGATTTTATTACATCCTCTATGTGTGAATAATCCGGAATAGTTCGGCTGTTTAAAAATATGGAAGATATTTTGTTGTTTTCTGACATGGGAACTGCGCCGGCATAACCCGGAAGAAGAGGTGCTCCTTGATTGTCCAATTTTACTTTTATTGACTCTTTGTCAGCAATTGCAGTTCTTAATTGGTTGTCGTATTGGCAGCTTCCAAAGTAAGGAAGAAAGTTGTTACCTGATTTGGACATTACAAAAAGGGTAATATAATTTCCGCCATGACGCCTTTCGGACTCCATTCTTCCAATTGCCCGATGGTCCAAACGGTTTGTATAAATAATAGGAATTTCGGATTCACCCGACTTGATATTGTAAGTTGAAATATTGGCTTCCATATTAGAAACATCCAGGATCGTTTGCTTTTGTAATAAAGTGCCAAAAAACTATAAAGAGATTGTGGTCATAAACCGCCATTAATCTATGTCCGCAAGTTGCCTGACCTTTTAGGGCATTTGCTCCTTGGGCTATTACTTTATCATAATCTGCAATGGCTTTATTTTTGTCTTGATTGAAATAATAATTATAAATATCTCCCCGGTTCATCAAGGCGTTTACATAAGTTGGACGAAGATTGATTGCGGCATCTAGATCCACGATGGCACTCTTATAATCACCCAACATCATGTATGTATAAGCTCGGTTATTGTAGGCTTCTGCGTATTTTGAATTAAGTTTCAAAGCTTGCGTATAACTGGCTACTGCCGCCACACAGTCTCCCGTATCGTATTGATAATTTCCCTTTTCAAAAAAGTCTGCGGATGTTTTAAGTTTAGTGGGGATAACACTTGTTGTTTCGTGTTTGTTTCCGCACCATTTATTTTTATTCGCCACTATCTTAGCGTTAGATAACATTATTAAAAAGGAGAGGGCTATAACAATGGCCGCAGAAAAGGTAACGAATGTGAAGAATAAATTGGTTTTAGCTAAAACCGGACCAAGAACCTTTTTAGGCATATCTAAATATACCACATAAGTAGGTCATTGAAACTGGATTGGGCAGATTGAATTTTACCAGCCTTTTTGTCCACCCCCGCTTCGTCCACGAAAACCACCATCTCTTGGTCTGTCGTTTCCAAATTGTCTTGGGCCACGGCTACCAAAATTTCCTTGCGGTCTTTCTTCTCTGGGTCTTGCAACGTTAACAACAATCTTTCGTCCTTCGACATCGCTGTTGTTTAGTTTTTCAATTGCGGTTTTTGCCTCGTCAGACGTAGACATTTCTACGAATCCGAAACCTTTGCTTCTACCGGTTTCTCTATCAATAATAACCGTTGACGATTCTACTTTCCCAAATTGAGAAAAAAGGTCACCTAACGATTGGTCATTAAAAGAAAAAGGAAGTCCTGCTACAAATAATCTTTTATCCATTTAAATCACCCCCTGTCATAATTGTTACCTGAAGAACGTATTTTTGAAGTACCTTATTTCAAGCTAACTACAATTATATCACGCATTCAGATAATGGTATTATATATCATGGCTACGAAGTACTTTTCAGGTTTAACAAAAAATACTTTTCTTCTGACATTTACCTCCCTTTTTGCCGATATCTCCACAGAAATGCTTTACCCGATTATGCCCATTTTCTTAACCCAATATTTGGGAGCGGGGGGAGCCGTAATCGGACTTATTGAAGGTGTTGCAACTGCCAGCCAAAATATCCAGCAGGGTTTTGCGGGATTACTTAGCGATAAATTTAGAAACCACAAATCTTTGGCAATTATTGGATACACTCTGGCAGCAGTCAGTAAACCCTTTATGGGGCTTTCAACTACCTGGCAGGGATTTTTTGCCGCAAGAACTGTTGATCGTTTAGGGAGCGGAACACGTTCTGCCCCAAGGGATGCACTAGTTGCCGCTTCTGCTGATGAGGCTCACCGCGGAAAAGCCTTTGGTCTTGAAGGAATTGGTGACAATCTGGGGGCATTTTTGGGACCGATTGTTGCCTTAATTTTACTTTTCTATTTACATATCCCCATACGTAATATTTTTTATCTGGCCATAATACCTGGTTTTCTTGCAGTCATAATGGTTCTTTTTGTTAAGGAAAAGGATGTAAATTTCAAATCAAAATATAAGATAGATATAAACTTTGCAAAGTTCCCCAAATCTTACTGGAAATACTTGGCTATTACTGCAATTTTTGGCATTGGTAACATTAGTAGTTCTTTCTTCATCTTACAGATGAGAAACGCCGGCGTTCCCCTGATTCTCACCATTTTAACTTATGCCGTTTTCAATCTCGTTGCCGCCGTTGTTTCTTTTCCATCGGGAACTTTATCCGATAAATTTGGAAGAAAAAATGTTCTTTTAACAGGTTTTTTAATATTAGCGGTTGTTTTGATTGGATTTACGAAAAGCCGGAACTTTTTAATAATTGGATTTTTGTTTGTACTGTACGGGGCTTTTCAGGGAATATTCCGAGCAGTAGGTAAAGCATTTGCCGCAGATTTTGTCCAACAACCGGTTAGGGCAAGTGCGATTGGTTTATATAACGGAGTAGTCGGACTTTCGGGGCTTATAGCCAGTATTACCGCAGGTCAAATATACGATAAGATCGGCCATGCCACAGTTTTTGCAACAGCGCTGATCTTTGTTTCTTTCGGGTTTTTCTCACTCATGATTTTTGGTAGAGATCAAAAATCAAATTAAAAGAGGTTTATTACTTTTAATATCTCTACGAATATAATCTAAAGAAGCTATGGCCACTAAGGCTGGGAGTACAGGGTCTCCGGCTGCTACAAGAATGCCTGCTACAACCATTGCATTATCAGTCATACCGTAATTAGCAAAGTAAGGAGCTGCCTCACGCGCAACATTTGCTAAGCCCGCTATTGCTACATCTATCTTGCTCGCGAATGATTTTCTTTCCATGGAGATAATATATATCTAGTTTAATACAATTGCAAGGACAATCTTTTTCATTTCTTTACGAAGAGGACTACGTTCGGAAGATCACGCCCAGGGCCATCTTTATATCCGCCAAACCAAAGAGCCGTTGAACCACCGTCATCTAAATTAAGTGCATTTTCCATTCCCATTGCTTTCATTACCATTGCAGATTCGGCAACGGTAACGTTATGTACAACACCGATATAAACTGTATTGCCTTTGTTTGCGACAAAACTTCTAGTCCCTTTACTTCCTTCCTTTGGGTCACTATTGCCGCCAAAAACAACATTGCCTCCTGCAACAAGAAGAGGGTAGTTGGAAATCATACCGTCTATGCTTGTGTCGCGCCCCCATCCTGAAACGGCACCTAAAAACCTTACATATCCGTTTCCAAAAACTACTCCGGGATTATTGCTGTAGACATTATTATCTGAGTTAAAATATACCTTATTTTTATTCATCAAGAGTAAATCAAAAGAATTGGTTTTCCCCGCACATGTGGGGTAAGTTGCAGGGCAAAAATAGGATCCATTTACTCCGGCATAAGCGCCACTTCTCGAAACATAAGTGGCCAGTGGAAGAACAGGGCAATTGTTGGTACATGTAGAATCAGAGGCCGTATCAACAATCACCCGGGTTGATCCCAGGTCTCCCGCCACAATATCAACTAAAAAGTTGCCAACACTGGTTGCAACTTGCTGCCTGGAAAAGCCTCCTCCGCTCGGAGGTACAGCGCTTACCGGGGCATTAGATGGAATAGCGGCAGTAGCGGCTACTGCGATTTTTACTTTTTGCGCTTCAATCTTTGACGATAAATCTGCCAAAGCCTTTAAAGCGCCTGTATAATCGCTCTTTGCTAAATCTGCAAGAACGGTTGCATAATTAGCATCAAGCCCTTTTATATCTTTGGGAGGGTTCTCCAAATTTAATAAATTTTCATATACAGTTACAGACTGGTTAAAAGTGTTTTGCACCTCATCGATTTGTTTTTTGAGAGAGACGTTTGTTTTATATGGGTCCTGGCTTTTTATATCGGTTAATTGTTTATTTATTTCCTGGATTGTTGCCGCATTTTTTTGTGCTTGAACTTTAAGATCTGTATTCTGCTTGTAAAGATAGGCGCTATAGCCTGCCGCACTTAAAAAAAGTAAAGTTACTATTGCGACTATTGGCGCAATTTTACCTGACAATGTTCTTTTAAAAAAAGAAATATTAATCGCCATTAATTTAAATTATATAATCTTTAAAACAATTTTTCCTTGAGGGTGTTGGGCTTGTTTTTCAAAAGCTTCTTTTGCTTCTTCAAGTTGAAAAACCTTTTCAATATTTACTTTAACTTTTCCTCCTTCGACATACTTTGCTAACCGGGTTAGGTGGTCTGTATTTGTCTTTGTTCCTTGCCCGATAGAAATTACTCCGAGATCTGCCGCAAGGCTAGGGTTTGGTTGTCCGATCATAGAAACAATCTTTCCTCCCTTCTTTAATATTTTTAAAGATTTATCTTGAGTTTCACCTCCTACGGTATCGTAGACGGCATCAATATTACTAACAAGATCCTCAAATTTTTGTTTTGTATAATCTATAACTTCGTCGGCGCCAAGGTTTTTTACAAACTCTACATCCTTTGTTGAGACAGTTGTAATAACATAAGCTCCGATTGCTTTAGCAATTTGAATCGCGAGATGCCCGATTCCTCCTGCACCGCCATGAATAAGAATTTTCTGACCTTTTTCTAACTGCAGATGATCTTCAAGAGCTTGAACTGCACTTGAACCAACCAAAGGAAGAGCTGCCGCCTCTTCAAAATTTATATTTTTTGGTTTTGGGCCAATACTTTCTGTATTAACGGCAACAAACTCGGCAAAAGACCCCGAGTTACCGGCCAGGCCTTGCGCTTGACCAAAAACTTCTTCTTTTGTCTCAGTTGTAATACCTGCGAAATCTCCTCCGATCGTGTATGGGAATGTAAGCTGCATTCTATCTTTCATGGCGCCGCCAATTAGTTTAAGGTCAAATGGGTTAACACTTACCGCGTGAACTTCAACCAGAACTTGGTTTTCTTTTGGAGCCGGCACTTCTGCGTTCTCATTTATTTCAATTACACTAGAATCACCGTAATTATTTATTTGAACTGCCTTCATGTTTAAATTATATATTATTTAGTCCTTTTTTGGACTCTATATTCACTATATTCTTTTTTTGTTTTTTTGAAAGTTTTTTAATTTCGAACTCTCTTTTGAGTGCTTCTGATTTTGTAGCAAATTTTTCTCTATAAATTATCTTTTTCGGTTTGTGGCTTTTGGTATATCTGGCACCTTTTCCTGCGAGGTGGTCTTTGAACCTTTTTTCAACATCATTTGTAGAGCCTGTGTAATAACTTCCGTCAGAGCAGAGAAGAATGTAAATATAATACATTTATTGTATAAGTGAGCTCAGAATTCCATGGACTCTATTAGAGTCTGTTTTCTGCTACCTTTTGTACTAGGCTCGGTTTCATTCCGGCTTTTGCGAGTGCATTCAATTGGCTGGTTGCTCTGGCTAGACCGATCGGGAAATCAGTACCAACTAAAATTTTTTGCTCAGAACCTGAATGTTTATTCACAAAATCTGCAATAATTTTTGCCTTGAATGCATTTGTGGCAATTGTCATGTCGTAAAACGCATTGTCATTAAATGTTGTTAGCTCAAGAGCTTTAGTCACAAGTTTTTTTCTACTAACTACATTTTCATTCCCTTCCCAATATGCTTTTATAGATGGATTATTGCCTACAAGTCTGGGTTTTGCATATGCACCACCATGTCCAACAATGAAAGTTACGTCCGGATTTTCTTTAATGAGATTTTTTTGCAGCTCAGGAGAAGTAAGATGCCAATAACTATTCCTGTCGTCACTATGATACAGAATTGGGACTTTAAATTCACGGCTTAATTTTAAAATTTCTTTAATATTTTCTGTTTTTAACTCGAAGTTATCTATAACCGGGTGAATTTTTAGTCCTTGGATTAACCCCTTTTTATATAAATTGCGTATTAATTTGGTTTCCGGATTTTGCACATTTCTAATAAAGTACATGCCCCGTACGTCACACGAAGGTATTGAGGATCTTAAATCAGTTAAAGAATTAGGATTTTCGTATATTGCATAAATTACTTCTAAATTATCTTTTTGAATGTGTTTAACATGGAGTTCGGTTGAAGCGCCTTTCCACCTAACATCTCCCACTTCATGACCAAAATATGAAGCAATTTGCTTGTTGTGAATTTTGATTTCATCAATATGCACATGGCAGTCCATAAGGGGACCATATTCTTTCATCGTGTATTTTTATCAGTAGAGAGGATGTTTGTCAAATGCCGGAGGTTGGGGTGGAGAACCGGATTTTTGCTGTTGTGAATATTTACCTCTAAAACAACTTACCGAATAAGGAAAGTCTTGGGTCATTACATAGTGATAGGTTACCGTGCTTACACCATTTAATTTGATTTCACTTGTAATTCCGTGGCATTCATCAAGATCCTCTGTTGTTAAATATTTGTCTTTAGCAACCATTGGCCCCGTTATCGGAAAACCGTCATAAGCAAAACCCAACACTGTGGCAACATTTATATCTGTAAAACAATTGCTCATGCCGTGATAATGATACTCGCCTGTTTTTTGCGGATGTCCGCCACATTTATCCTGAAGTTCGTGAGCAGGGGCATCTCTAAGCTCTGCATCAAAACTGTTAAAAAGCGCAACCCCAGAATTCATTATTCCAACTTCACCTCCCATGCAGTATGGAGTGTTTGAGTATGTCGGGTTTGCAGGAATAGTAACGTTAATATTTTGCGCAGAAATTGAATTTGGATTTCTATCGTATTGATAAGCTTGGTCATTTGAAGCTATCGGGAAAAGCCCCGTTGTATGAGTTATCGGCAAATCGTTTCCTGTAATAACTCTGTTTGTGCCAGTGACACTGCTTACGAATGTTGCATTTGGCCAAGAGACATTTCCAGAAACGCTAATTTTATTTAAAAAGTTCCAGGAACCTCCACTTATCCAAGGCCCATCTGTCCCGGCCCCCGCTCCCGTTTCTTTGTTTACATTACATAAATAGACGTAACCCTTTTTAGGTCCGCTTGTTACATATTTATTGTCCCCCAGAGGAACAACGCCGTTTTGATATTTGTTGTCGGCCAGTTTCAGTAAGTCCTCATTGGTTAAATAAGCTTTTGCGACTGGGGTAGGGGTCGGTGAAGGTGAAGGGGGTAAATAGAAAACAGGTGTGGCAGTCTGCGGCGAAGCTGGTTTTAAATATTTATTGCCGAAAAAAATGCCGGCTCCGATGATTGCAATAAACCCAAAAAGTAAAAATAAAACTTTACCCACTATTCATGTTAAATGAACTTAGGATGTTTGAAAAGTGCGAGATTCCAAACTCTAAATATATGACTCATAATTAGAACCACGAAATTTTGACACCTGGATATTAAAAGTATATAAATTAATTATGTCATTAGCCGAAAGTGGAAGTGGCCAAAGTAAAGATCCTCGGAAGATATTCAATTTTTTTGTGAATATGGGTGAAAAGATTGTCAAATTTACTCTGGGGCCTAGCGATGAAGAGCTGCAAACCATAGTGGGCGGAGCAAACCCGAAGGAACTTAGACTTTTTCTTACAAAAAGCAGAGACCTAAAACTTAGAGTAATGGCGACAGAGGAATTGGTAAGAAGGTTAAATAATGGTGAGAAAAATGAAGCTTCAAGTAATCCTCCTCAACCCCCACAAGTTTGACATGAAGAAAATTTTAATTGCACTCTTAAGTTTTGTTTTACTTACCTTTTTTTCTACAACCATTACCTTCGCGCAGGATTTAACCCCACCATCCGACATTTTTTATCGTGCAAAAGTAGAGGCGATTACGAATCAAGGTGAGATGATAGTGAATTCGGTTTCAAACCCTTTTCAGGAAGTTAAATTAAAAGTTTTAGACGGCGACCTAAAAAATAAGGAAATTACGATTGAATATGGCAAAGATACAAGTTTAACAAAAGATCAACTGGTTAATGTTGGCGATACGGTTGTAATGGTAAAGACTTTAGGACCGGATAACACTACAATCTATCAAATTTCAGACAGATACAGATTAAATTCTATTTGGCCGTTTATTATCTTATTTTTTATAATCGTAATACTTCTTAGCCAATGGAAAGGTGTTGGTTCCATTGTTGGAATGGTAATAAGTCTTACTGTAATTTTAAAATATATTGTTCCTCAGATTTTGGCAGGGCATGATGCCCTAACAGTTAGCATCATTGGCTGTTTGGTAATAATGGTCACAACTATATATTTGGCTCACGGATTTTCAACTAAAATTACTATTGCAGTAATATCAACTTTTATAACTCTTGTCGGAATTGGTCTTTTATCAGCGCTCATGGTAAAACTATCCTTCCTCACAGGTTTAGGGAGTGAGGATGCGGCCTCACTTCGATTTGGTGCAACAGGTAATATTGATTTTAGAGGGCTTTTATTAGGTGGGATATTAATCGGTGCTCTTGGTGTACTAGATGATGTAACAACTGGTTTATCCGCTTCTATATTTGAACTGGCAAAGGTAAACCCAAGACTCAAATTTAGCGAGTTATTTACATCAGGTCTTTCAATTGGTAAGGAACATATTGCCTCACTTGTTAATACACTCGTTCTTGCCTACGCGGGCAGTGGACTCCCAATATTTTTGATGATTGTCTTAAATGTAAACCGTTCTCCTGCGTGGTTAATTCTTAATGACGGACTCATCATGGAAGAAGTTGTGCGAACATTGGCGGGGAGTATTGGTCTGGTTGCGGCTGTTCCATTAACTACGTTTCTAACTTCATTCTACGTGGCAAGCTTGAATAAAAGAAAATCTTAGTAAAGATAGAGCATACAGATCAGCCGAAGGTGAATGCATAGACTTCAACGTTTGAATCCAAAAATTGGATTTTAAGAGTATGTTTTGATGACTCGTTAAGTTTGATAAGATCGTAGAGCCGGTCTGTATCTACCGTGATGTTTTTGACTTCCTTATCATCTAAATAAACCTTTATTTTTCCCGGGGCATTACCTTTTGGCCGCATTACCAAAAAGACATCTTTTGCCTCAAACTTGAGTATTAAGGATGAATTTGCAAAAGCTTGCGAATATTCCCCCATGACATTCCATTGTCCTCCAAAGGCGAAATTATTAATCGCCAAATTTTCAGGCAAAATGTAATCACTTACTACATTGGGTTTTAACTGAGCAGATTCTGCGAAATAGCCCATCCTACTGTAACCTAAATAAAGTTCCGGGGTTTTGGACTCAATTTTATAAGCCGGGTTATCAATTTTCATATCAAGTTCTGCTCCAGTTTCCTTAAGGTACTTCTGTATTATTTCTTCTGTTTCATCATAATTTCCCTCGCCAAAATGGGTATATACTATCTTTCCGTTTTTATCGATTAAATATTTTGCCGGCCAGTATCTGTTTGCATAGGCATTCCATGTTTCATAATTGTTGTCCTGAACGATTGGATAGGTAAGACCAAAATCGGAAATGGCTTTTTTGACATTTTCGGGATTTTTTTCAAATTCGAATTCAGGGGTATGAACACCTATTATTACCAAGCCTTTATCTTTATAGGTTTGGTACCATCTTTCGATATAAGGCAAAGTTCTTATGCAATTTATGCAGGTATATGTCCAGAAATCTACTATTACAACCTTGCCTCTTAGATCTGAAATCTTTAGAGGTTCCGAATTAAACCAACTCCCGCCCGGGATTATTTCTGGAGCGGTTACTCCTTCTTCATTCATACCGCTTAGCCTTTCTTTAACAAGACTATTGTCTTCAATTTTTGTTAAGTTTGTTCCATAGTTCGGGAACTTGCCTAATATATAGTTTTGAAATTTTCTGTCCAGATTAAGATAAATTCCAATTGCTGTTAATATCATAATAATTCCGAAAACTCTTTGAATTTTTGCTGTGTTTTCAAGTAACCATGGCACTCTTCTTATCAAGTTTCGTCCTCCAATCATTATTAAAAACATTGGAATTGCCGTACCTATTGCATAGGCCAAAGTAATTAAAAATGCATTTAATGTAACTTGTTCAGTCAGAGCGAGGGAAATGACCGAGGCAAGTATTGGCCCGACACAAGGTGTCCAAAGTAACCCTAATGAGATACCAATCAGAAATCCCGGGAGAAAACCGGGTTTAATTTGTCCATGAGGAACAAATCTTGAGAGCTTTGCAAAAAGCATTTCTACGAGCGTCTGGAATTTTGGAATTAAAAGAGAAAGACCAAAGAAAAATATTACGGCGATTGAAAAAAATCTGAGTGAATCTGCAGATATGCCAATGATCTTAACTAACGTCGTAAGAAACAGAGTGAAAAAAGTAAAACTAGCAATAAATCCGATTATTATTCCTATCGGGCGGGTTTTTCCATTTTCTTGTCCATCTATGGTTGAAGTTAGAATAATTGGCAATATTGGCAGAATGCATGGGGAAAGAATGGTAACTACTCCTGCAATAAAAGAGAATAAGACCAAAAGAATCATTCAAATATTATATCAGAGTATTTTTTTTGAGAGCAATTTTCTTATCCCAACCTTGATTGGATGTGCCAATGTTTATCTCTTGCTTATTTAGCATAAAAAGAGCCATACTTAATTAAAGACAAGATGACTGCCCAAAAAACAAGGTCTAGGAAAAAGAGAAAATTTTTGTGGAAGTTTTCCGTTCTTATTTTAGCTATTATTTTATTTCTCGTATTACTTTTTACCTTCACGCCTTCAGTAGTGGAAGCATTTTTTAACGGGTTTAAGGATCTTAGACCAAAAAGTAAAACCACTTTGCCTGCTGATATTCAGAAAGCCATAGAAAATGAAGCAGTAAAAGAACTCACCCAAGGATATGATTATCAACACACCGATGTTCTTGGGCAAGTTGACCCACAAGATGTAAAAATTGCTGAGTCAGGAATACTAGCCGATAATCCTTTGTATTTCTTCAAGAAAACAGGCAGGGCAGTTCAGGAATTTTTTGTTTTTGATCCTCTTGCCAAAACTCAATTAATTTTAAAACACAATTCCTGGGAAACTATTGAGACAATTTCACTTTTGCAAAAGAATCTAAAGCAAAATAATCCGATTATTAAAGGTTTTGCGGTCAATCTTGCAGCAAACGAAATATCCCAAGTGGAAAATAGGTTCAATCAGATTTTGGCTATTAGTCAAAATGTTAGCCAAACTGATAAAAACAAAGCGAATGCGATTAATGCTTTGGCATTTAATTACGCTGAAAAATATTTTCGTGAAGAGTTGGTTTTACAAGGACTTGAGGAAAAATTTGATGATTCATCTTTTATAAAGATTGAAAGTGCTCGTTTCAAAGGGCTTCAGGCTTTTGGCAAGATTCTAGTTAATGCCCATCCTGATCCTCAGGTTTTAGCAAGAGAACTCGCGATGAGCCTCGCCTCGGAAACCGGAATCAATTATAAAGAACTTAAAACGGTCGAGATTTTGCAAGAGTTGGAAGATTCTGTTTCTGATGAATCGCAAAAAACATCATTAAGAATGGCGCAATATATTCTTGTCGAGAGGTTCGAAAAGAAAGTTCTCGCTTTACCGTTTGCAAAAAGACGCCTACTTTTAGATACTCTGGTAAACGAACTCCCCGGAAACCCAATACGCGAGTTTAAAACTTTCACAAGAATTAGAAGATTATTTAAATCGCGTGAACTAATTGTTTATGCAGAGCTTTATAAAGCGAAAATTTTGGAGCATTTTGAAGGCAGAGTACGCAATTTAACTACTTCTAATTTGCAAAATCAATTCGTGAAAGATTGGGTAAAAGATCCTGCAGACTTAAGGATTTTGGAGGCTTTGGATCTTAGAGCGAGTGGGGAAAAAGTTAAAGACCCCCAACTTGATGGACTTGTTAAAGACCTAAAGAAATTGGGATTCGATCAAATTGCGGAGTCGTATTCGGGTGATCCAGAAAAACTCAAAGATACACTCTTTTATGAGAGTTCAACCACATATCCGGATGTTCTTGATATAAAAGTAGCTGTTGATCTGGAAAAAGTAATTGGTAATTCTGATTTTGTTAAAGATTTAGAAAAGCAGATTGTTGAAAAATTTGTATCCGAATTACCACCAAATCTTTCTAATGTTGTAGTAAACGCTTCTCCGGAAACTGAAAATTTGATATCTGAAATCGAATCACTTATTCCTGCGAATATTATAAATGAAGTTTCGGGAGCCATAACCGCCGAAACAATTTTGGATAGTATTCAGGTTCCAGAAATTCCAAGTGTAATAGATAATTTAGTTAATAATCTGGAAAATAGTCAGATTGTAGAAATTGTTACTGAGAATTTGCAAGCTCCGGTAAATGAGATTATCGACCAAATTGATATCGTGCCTTCACAACCAACCACTGAAGAAATAGTACAAAGAACTGAGGAGTTAACCCAAGAAATTTTTTCTGAACCAGCCGGAGTGGAAACACCAATTGAAGAAGAATTGGCACCAGTTATTCAACAGGAGATTGAGCAAATTCAGCAAACAACTAACTCGGTTCCTCAAGTAAATGAAACATTAGTAGAAACAGTAGTTAATACTGTTCAGACAACAACGGAGACTACGACACCAGTTGTTAGTACTCCAGCTATAGAAACCCCACCTCCAGTGACTACAGTCGTTCCTGCGCTATAACTGAGCAGACAATCCGGGCCTATGAACTATTCTGGTTCTCCATCATTAAGCGCCTCTATCATATTCTTCAAGTTTTCATCAGAACAAGATAGTGTGTAGATTACCAGCTGACGCGACATTTCGTCCGATTCAAGTTCCTGGTCTGCGCCCTTTTTTATAAAAAATTTTAGTTTTGGTTTACATAAAATGTCAGCTAATTCCCTTCTTTTTTCAGTAGGTTTCTCCAATACGGCAGTTATAAGTTTCGATAGAGATTTCTGTCTCTCTTTATCTAAATCAATTGACTGAAACATTTTTAACCATGCTTCTACGGGATAATTGGGTTGAAAAACAGCATCAAAATCTATAGCGGAAGAAAAATTTGAAATACTAACATAGTGCCGAAGCCCTTCCAATAATTTCATACGAGGCAATTGTATCACAAGCCCTAAAAGGCTAGGTGATATAATTAACTAATGTTTGCAAGATTCATCAAAATTTTTCTCCCCTTAGTTTTTGCAATTACTTTTGCAGCAGGTCTTACGTATATTATTGCCCAACAAGATCTAAGAGTAGGGGCTAACGACCCGCAAATCCAAATGGCTTTGGATTTATCCAATAAACTGGCAACAGGCGTTAACGCTAAAACTTTAGTTGATAGTGCCAATACAATAGATATCGCAGGCAACCTGAATACTTTTGTTATTGTTTACGATGAAAATGGAAAAGTTATTTCTTCCTCCGGAATTCTTGACGGTAAATTTCCAACTCCACCAATGGGAGTTTTTGACCACGCAAAGGTAACGGGTCAGGATAGGGTTACTTGGCAGCCAAAAAGTGGGGTTAGAATTGCTGCAGTGGTAAATAGTTTTGATGGTAAATCCAAGGGATACGTCTTGGTCGGACGAAATTTAATGGAAGTTGAAAAAAGAGAAAGTACAGTTGCTTTAAAAGTTGGAATTTCTTGGCTCGCCGGAATTTTTGGAGCTTTTATACTTTCGTTATTCCTCAAACTAATTAAAGAGAAATAATCAAAATCCTAACTTTTCTTTAACTAAGATTATATTTACTTTCCGCCCAATTGCAGGGTTTTCTTTTTTGAAAATTACAATTTTGGAAATGCTTGTTTCTACTCCATATGCAGATTTCAGCCGCTCATTTTCCAATGGAAAGACGTATTCTTCAAGTCGTTTCATTGCACTATCCAAATCTGGAACTATTTTTTGAGTTCCAACAACGAATATTAAATTAGGAGATGTAAAAACAATATGTGGCAACTGACTACCGCTATTACTGGCTATTATAAATTCTCCATTTTCTGCTAGCGCGTGAACACTTCCCAAGTAAAAATCTGACATGGTAGATTTTTTCCTTAACTCCTTACTCTTTCCTGGGTCACTTTCTGCTCTGATTTTTGAATATAGATCATTCCATTCTATCTTTCCAGATTTTAATAAATCAGAATATCCGATTTGGTTTAAAGTCATGGATGAACCGTTCATAACGGAAGCCTTTTCTGGAATTAAAGTTTTAATTTTTGCCAGTGCATCAGATGCGTTTTCTGCAATCAAAACATTGTAACCCTTTTCTATTAATGCCTTTGTTGTTTTATTTAATGATTCCTGTGAAGCTAAGGTATCGTATGTCATGAGACTATTTTAGCACTAACATTCAATTAGTGCTAGGACTCATTTCTTGCAAACTGGCCAGATTCACGTGATTTCTTAAACATTAAACGGAAGAAAAATATTCCCAAAATTACATAAATAATATTAATCAAAAACGCCGTAGTTAAAAGATGCCAGTCAGTGATTCCAGATTTTAACGCCTCACGTGCCGCTTCAAATACATAAGTCGGTGGAAATATATACGCAATTTCTCTAAGTGGAGTAGGCAAAACACTTACTGGATATAAAGCAGCTGTTAAGGGTTGGAACATCGGAACAAGACCCCAAGCAAAAGCTTGAATTCTTGTTCCAAAACAAAATATAAGTCCTAAAATTGCAATTCCAATCGAGAAAGCAAAAAGAACAAAATTAATATAAAAAAGGGAAAGGTTTAAGAGTCCTATACTAAATATATTAAAGTGGAAAATAAAAATACAGATGACAGATGTAGTTAAGAAAACGAAAAGTGCTTTGATTGAACCAGACAACACATGAGCAAAAATATATTCTTTAATATCCAAGGGGGAAACAAACATATTGCTTAAGTTTCTGGACCAGATGTTCCAAAGACTTCCTACGGAAACAGAGTATTGTGTAATAAAAATTATTTGCCATAAAAGCATCCCCATTAAAACGCTGTTGCCTATAAAAGAACTGGAAGCACCCGATAAATATGTCGACAAAAATCCGAACAAAATAATTGTCATTGATGGGAAAAAGACGATGTCCATGATTATTTCCATCGACCTTAAACTTACAAAAAATTCTTGATACAAAACGGCTTTGATTCGGTTAAACATTTTTATCCTTTCTAGCAATTTCCAAAAACACATCCTCAAGATTAGGTTTTTCTACTTCTATATCAGTTATTTTTACACCCTTTTTATTTAAGCCAAAAATTAGTTTTGGAATTAGATTTTCTGTTGTATCTATAACAACTGTGTTTTCATTTTCAAAACTAAATTTTTGTTTTTCCTGGTTTAAATAGTTTTCTAAAGTCTCTTTTTTATTTTCAAAAATGAGTCTAAGTTCCGATCCAGTTATTCTTTTTGTTAAATTAACAGGTGTATCTTGAGCAACTATTTTTCCATGATCCAAAAAGATTACTTCATCGCAAATTCTGGTTATCTCTTCCATGTTGTGACTTGTATACAGAATAGATAGATTGCGAGTCTCCTTTAATTCTTCTATCAAGCTGAGCGTCTTGTCTGTAATATCTGGATCAAGGGATGCGGTTGGCTCATCCATTAAAAGTAGTTCCGGATCGTTTAATAAGCTTTTAATTAAATTTACTCTGGTTTTTTGCCCGGACGATAAATCCCAATACCTCTGTGGTAATAAATCTTCAGCCTCGAAATGTTTAATCAGTTCCATTATTTTTTCTTTTGAATTTTTAACTTGATATAGATTTGCAAAAACAATTAAATTTTCCATGACAGAAATTCTCCCCAAAAGTGTATTAAAAGCAGAAGCGGAATTTATTCTTTGCAAACTTTCTTTTTTGTGAGTAAAAAAATCCTGACCAAAATAATTAATACTGCCAGCGCTTCTTTCCGTTATTCCTAAAAGCATTTGTATAGTGGTTGTTTTGCCGGCGCCATTTGGACCCAAAAAACCAATAACTTTCCCTTTTGGCACAACAAAAGATATTCCATCAACAGCGCGGAACGAGCCATAATTTTTAACTAGATTTTCAACCTCTAAAATATTTTCAGCCATGAAGAAATTATAGCAGGATCTAGCTGGCCTTTATATCAGAAACAATCTCTTGCGCGTGTACAAGTGGATTTACTTTTTCGTAAATTTTGGCGATATTTCCTTTTGGATCAATTAAATAAGTTATGCGCAATATTCCCTGATATTCGCGTCCCATAAATTTTTTTGTTCCCCAAGCGTGGTATTTTTCGATTACCTCATGTTTTTCATCGCTTAAAATTGGGAAGTTAAGGTTGTATTTTTCTGCAAATTTTTTGTGTGATTTTACAGAGTCTTTGGAAACTCCAAGAATAACAACATTCAAATTTTCCAATTCATGGAATGAATCGCGGAAACTACATGCTTCTGTAGTACAACCAGGAGTATCATCTTTGGGATAAAAATATAAAACAATCCACTTACCTAAATAATCTTTTAAAGAATGGCTTTTGCCATTTTGGTCTAAAAGTGAAAAGTCTGAAGCTTTACCTAATTTCATTTTATAGTTTCCACTTTAGATGGACGGCACGATGCGCTCGGTAATTGAAATAATATTCTCAGCACTTAACTTTTGAGCAAGTCGATATTGCCGCGCTACAATCTTACTTCCTGTAGTCGAGATGCTATATTCTTGTTCACCGACTTTAATTAGCGGCTGAGGCATGATTTTCAGCTCCGTTTCAATCAAGACAATGGCTTGGTTAGTGGGTTGGGCTGTTTCTTTCATAATCGGAATTATAAAACATTTTTTCCATTTTAACTAATGGTCTGCAATAAGCTAGCCGAAGTGCTGGGCTTACGGGTTTGCCACCCTTTTGTCATTATAACTCCTTCTCGAATATCGGTATAATCTTACATTCATCTGGGTAACTATATTTTGCACTTGTATTTATATTCATGTTTTTGTGACCTTCTGGATTTCTATCTTTTCTATCTTCGTTATCAAGGTTTTTATTAGCTTTGGCAATGTTATTTTCAAAACACATCCACTCAAAATCTACAGTAGGAAATAATAATTTCAAATACCCTCTCATTGGATCCCTAAAATCTTTGAAACAAAAAGCTCCTTCTATTATTACAATATCACTATTGTTTAAGACAGCTTGTTTTATTTTTTCTATGTCCTTGTCGAACTTGTCTTTGTTTTGTATTGGGTGAAAATCATCATCAACAACTAATAGACTTTTATCTTTTTGTTTCATCTCTTTTGCCAGAAATGATTTTCCCGATCCTGCCAATCCAAGTATAAAGGTAAATTTAGACATATTTTAAATTGCACTAATAATTTATTTGTTGATTTCTTTCCAATTGATTAGTTCAATATTTTTGTTTTTAATTAAGAATTCTGTTACTTTAGGGCTGGTAAGAGCTTTAACTTCATTTTCTCTTTGTGAAAGGTATGTAGTTCCAGTTTTTCTTAACCCTTGGTCAACAAATCCAGGATGACACATTATTTCATGGACACCAGGCGGAAGCTTTTCTATTACATTAATTAACCTTTCAGGAGTCACCCCACTTAGGTCATTCCATTTAGAAAGCGATCTGCCATAAAAACCCATTTCAAAAGTAGCATCAACACAACGAACTGGAATATTATTTTTTTCTGAGAATTCCAAAACAACTTTTTTAAATCCAGTTAGCCAATGAACATGATGGTGGCTATCGATATGGTCAGGAAGCTTTCCAACAATGCTTTGAAATTTGTCTATCTGTTTTTCAAACTCCTCCCTTATCTTTTTCTCTGGCCAAGTTAAAATATATAAAATCTTTGTCCATCTTTGTATTCCTTCTTCTGTTAAATCTAGGTGAAGCCCTACTGAAATATCCTTCATTCTCGATAACACTTTTGCTTCAGAAGCTGCTGGTCTATTTACCATGACAGAGGTGCTAGTTAAAACTCCCTTGTGAATTGAATCCAATATTCCTCTGTTAACCCCACTACTGAAACCAAAATCGTCGCCATTTAAAATTACTCTTGTTAGTTCATTTGACATATAAGGTTGGCTTGAGTTTACTGGTCGAGACTCATTTAGTTCAATATCTAAATTAATTCTTTAAACTTACTAATTAAAAACATATTTATTTCATCTTCTTTTGAATCTCTTTTAAACTCTAAAAGGTTGATGACATCCTTATCGTCTAAAGCAATAATGAAGCCTCTATCATCTTTTGCGGTGTCCCGACAACGTTCCAACATTAGCGCTTTGTTGCTGACATCTCTGCAAATCAAAAAACCAAATTTGCCTCTGTTTGGAGCGAACCTTCCACTTAATTGATCTAGCTCAGGATTTGCGGGGTCGTTTGTATAATTTTTACACTCACAAACTACAAAAGGGCAAGGGAAATGGGTGGTAAGAAATTGAAAAAATCCGTTGTCTGGTGCATTCATAAATGTAATATCAATTCTTTTTCTACCATTGTGGATTGGCTCTTCTTTGGTTGGTGCAATTAAATTTGGATAGAAGACTGCACTTAATATACCCAGGATGGTATTGTGGTATTCATTAGCTTCTATAGATCCAGATTTTATTTTTGACAACTTTTTAATTAGTAGGTCATAATCTAAGTCTTGTTTAGGTTGTCTTTGAACACCTTCTATTTCTGAGTTTCGAAGTGAAGGGATTTGTTTAGGAAGAGAGTTAAAGTATTTTCTGAGTACGTCAGGGTGGGCATTCGCAAACTCATATAGGAACTCTTTTGACAACTTATATCTTGAGTCGGCTTTTAGATCTTTTTTGTAAACCACTTTAGTAACTTTATCTTTAAGAAGACGAACTAACCCTGTATTTGCATTTATATGTTCCTGTTGAAGATATTCAAGAACAAATCGATTATAAAATTTTTGATGATTATACTCGAGAGAGTATCTTGCTATTGCCTTTGGTATAAGAATTATTTTCGAGTTTTTATAGATTGGCAAGTTTTTATAATCTTCTTCCCAAATCTGTGACGCTGGATTCCAATACTTTCCTGAGGAGACTTTTTCAGTAGGTATATTATACGTGTTACATTGATCTTCGGTATATTCAAGTAACTTAACCTTGATAATGTTAGTGACCATATCCGATATCTTATCTGTGCCAATACCAGGAATTAAAAGCTCACAATCAGACAAGTCTTTTAAAAAGCCAGTTTTTACAGCCTTACTATTCTTAAGTTTTTCAAAAACATCGATAGACTGTTTACCACTGACACCCTTACCTTTTGGCTTTTTTCTCGAAAGTCCAAACCTGGTTTCGTTTGGTTCCCTCAATCTGTCGAGATTTGCCTTTGCGTTTGAAAAGTTTCCATTTTTTATATCATCTATAACTAATTGAAAGAAGTTAACGAGTATATTGCTAGACTCCATTGAAAATAAATCTGAACGTTTTGATAAAGCGTATGGGTCAATAAAGAGAGGGATATCTGTATTTAATGGAACATCAACAAAATCTAACTCTGGCTGAGTCTTCCCTAATTTAAAATGTTTTGACAGTCTCATATTAATATTTATAAACAAAAAAACTCTACCAATAGGCAGAGTTAATCTAATACTCATTATACCACCTTCATCTACGTGAACTTATGTTTTTATATTTTAAAACCAAACAGATTTATCCGAATAGCGAAGGTGTGGTACGAATGTTTTGGATAAAAACTAGGGATTTTGAAGGTATTCTTGGGACTTTTGAGGCATTCTGATCGCTCAGGTGTCCAACTTGGCTGGGGGACAGGGTGTCCTACGTTAAAACTTCGGAACACCAAGTTCGGTCCCAATTCGTCTTTTGCTAAAAGCTACTTGGCTAATCTTTTATAAACAAAAGCTTTCCCTGATCCCGATTTCAAATAAAGTTCAAAATCTTTTGCTGTCTTCATCTTTTCAAATGCCGAATAGTATATTAATTTTATAGGTAAGTGGCCTTTTGTATATTTAGATTTTCCATCTTTGTGCTCTTGTAATCTTCGTTTTAGATCCTTTGTGTATCCGGTAATACAACTTTCCAGATTTTGAACTTTTAAGTATATAAACGTAATACATAAACCGTCTGTAGCTTTAGCGAAAGACGGGCTGGGGGACAGGGATTCGGACCCCGATAAACAGATCCAGAATCTGTTGTCCTACCGTTAGACGATCCCCCATCGTCGAAACAAGTTTCGCTTTCAGGTTCACTGCTATCGCTTGAACCTTACCGCTTCACAGTTTCTCCTCTCAAAATTCTTACGAATTTTGGTAACTACAAAACACAAACACAAGTAACAGGCCAATTATACCATTCCTGGGCGGTTTTCAGTCTTGAGGCTTTTATTTTTCGATAATAACTTGAGATACAACAAAGACCAAAAGGCTGATAAGAACAATCGTTCCTCCCGGAGCCAGGTTGAAGTAAAAAGAGGCGACAATTCCGGTTATTACAGAAAATGTAGAAATTCCCTGCGCTATCAATATGGTAGGGAAGAATGATTTTTTAAATTGCAGTGCGGCTACTGTTGGAATAACAAGTAGTGCCGAGATAAGTAAAATTCCAACAATCGGAATTGCCAAGGATATTGTGATTGCCGCCAAAATTATAAAAATTGTATTAATTGCGTTCACAGGAATTCCAGAAACATAGGCAGAATCCTCATCAAAAGTTATAAAAAGAAGCTCATTATAAATTACTGCCAGAATTGCCAGAACTATAATTCCCAAAATGGATACTGTATAAATATCACTTGTTGTAACGGTCGCTATACTTCCAAAAAGGTAATTAAAAAGAGAAGTATTGAATCCGTGAGAAAGCCCGATAAGTACAACTGCAAGCGCCAAACTCCCGGAAAGGAAAAGGGCCAAAGCACTTTCTCCGTAAACTTTTCGAGACAACCTGAGTTTATCTATTAATACAGAAGAAACCGTTGTTGCCCCGATTGCTGTAAAAAGGGGGTTAATGCCAAGGAGTAGGCCCAGGGCAATTCCTGCCAGAGAAACATGAGAAAGAGTGTCTGCAATTAGTGAATATCTTCTAAGTACCAAGAATACTCCAATAGTTGGGGCCACAATGGCAATTACAAGGCCGGCAACCAGACCTTTTACAACAAAATCATATTGAAACAGATTAATCATGTGTGTGATGGATGAACTTTATCCCGTGTTCCTCTTTAATAAATTCTTTAGACGGTCCGTAAAAAACCAAAGTTTGGTTCACTGCGGCAATTTCAGTTACTTCTTGAGTGATAACATCGACATCATGAGAAATTAGAACTAGGGTAATTCCCAAATCCAAATTTAATTGTTTGAGAATTTTATAAAATTGTTCCTGAGAGGCTTGGTCTACACCGCTTGTTGGTTCATCAAGGAAAATTATCTCAGGATGCTGGGCTAGGGCCCTGGCAATAAACGTCTTTTGCTGCTGCCCGCCCGAGAGGTCTCCAATAAGTCTATCTTTATAATCTGACATTCCAACTTGCTCAATTGCCTCAGCTACTATTTTTTTATCGCCGCTGCCCAACCCCTTAAAAAGTCCTTTTGCTGAATATCGGCCCATAGAAACAACATCGTTAACGGTTGCCGGGAATTTCTGATCAAAGTCCGTAGCCTTTTGGCCAACGTAGGCAATATTTTTACAGAACATGTTAATTTCTCCGGTGGGAGGTTTAATAAGACCTAAAATTAATTTAATTAAGGTGCTTTTTCCACCTCCATTTGGCCCAACTACGCCTAGATAGTCTCCTTTATGAATGTTCAAACTGATATTTTTAAGTACAGGATTTCCCGGAAAATAAGAATAAGAAACATTCTTTACCTCAACTATATTTTTTGTGTGATCTACAAATTTTACTGGCATTCAAGTGCTATACGGAGATTATGAAGGTTTTGACTCATTACAGTCAAATAATTTTCACCTTTCATGATGGCTTCTGGTCTTAGACCTTCTAATGGGTCAAGAATCAATGTTTGTGCGCCTGTAGATGCTGCCACCGTTTGCGAAAGTTTGGGGCTTACCAAACTTTCAAAGAAAATATATTTTATTCCATTAGCTTTAACAAAATTTGTAATTTTTGCCATGTCTCTAAGCGAAGGTTCGGCATCCGGCGAAAGACCCGCGATTGGGGTTTGGGTTAGATTGTAGTCGCTTGCCAGATAACCAAAAGCTGCGTGGGACGTAACAATATTTTTCTTTTTGCAGGAAGCAAGTCCTTTTTTAAAGTCTGCATCAACTTTATCTAATTTAGTCAAAAGGGCGTTTGAATTATCTGAATAATAATTTTTATTTGCAGGGTCTATATTAATAAATTCATCTAGTATTGCCTTTACTTGTAATTTGGCCCGCATCGGACTGAGCCAGATATGCGGATCTATTCCAGTTTTCCCTTCCTCGTCAGTTATTTTCTGGGTAAAGAGACCCTGTCCCGCAATTAAAACTGCTGTATTTTTATCTTTTAAATCAGTTTGAATTTTTGTACCCCAAGGTTCGACTTGCCCGTTTAAGATTAAAAGTTTACTCGAACTAATCTGGACCAAATCTCCCGAAGTTGGCTCGTAGTCATGCGGTTCGGCGCCTGCAGGTGTTATATTTGTTACCTGTACTTTATCTCCACCGATTTCTGAAGCAAAAAAATAATAAGGATAAAACGACGCAACTACATGTAATTTTTCATTGTCGCTGCTTCTCAGATTGTTGTTTTTCAATCCGAAATAAATTCCCAAAGTAATTAGAGCTGCGATAAATATTAAAGTTAGTATCTTTTTCATTTAAAGTTATATCTTGCATATCATGACACGACTGGCTCCCGTTGACAAGTTGGGTAAAAGGAGATAAAAAGAAGCCGTGAAATTCAACTAACGTTATGAAACTTTCATCTTCCGACAAAATTTATGTAGCGAAATCGAAAATTACAAATGCCGGTCGCGGAGTATATGCAATTCGTAATATAAAGAAAGGCGAAATTATTGAAAAATGCCCAATTATCGAAGTTCCAAAAAACGATATGGCGAACCTTAGTGAAAGTATTCTTGTTACTTATTTTTTCTACTTTGGAAAGAAGAAGGAAAGATTAGCAGTGGCATTGGGTTTTGGGTCGATATACAACCATTCATATATGCCGAATTCTACTTACAAAATTAATGTCGATGAAAAGATAATTAGTTTTATTGCCATAAAGGATATTGAAAAAGACGGTGAGATAACTTTCAATTACAAGCATGAAAGCCTGAAAGATAAAACTCCTCTTTGGTTTGAGGTATAATATGCAAAAGTAATATGAAAGAAACCGAAGTAGTTAAAGCACAACTTGCGAGGGTATCCATGGAACTTTCTCCATTTTTCGCGAATTATGGTTTAACAGAAAACGCGATTGCAGCCGGAATTATTATGATAAGTTCGGGTCTACCCATAGTCCCTGTCTTTGTAGCATTAAGTTTGACCCGGCACTATGTTATTGGGAAACTAAAACAGAAGTATCCACAAGCTTCTCTAATTTGATTTCTTCTTCCTTGCGTATTTTAAACCTTTTAATATAGCCGGACGGGAGTTCTAAAACCCGGTTGTATTTGAAAGGCCAGATAAAAAAATTATTCGGTCTCAAATTTTCTACAAGCTTCACGACTCGGTTGTTTTTATCTAAAACTACAACATCTATTGGAAATTTAAGCCCCAATGTATGGATTCCAAATCTCGTAAAAAACATAGCAGGAGTTGCTTTTTTGTGTCCGATAAGGCCCAAGGCCCTTTCCTTGATACTTGAATAGACCTTAACTTTCAGTTTAACCATGCTTTGAAGTTATCAGGGTAGGAGAAAAACATATTCCCAATCAGAATCATGCCTTCCTCCTGGCGGAGATATAGAACCCCCAGTCTCTTTTTTACCCTTGTGTTCTTTTGAGACCATAGTTTGAAAAACAATTTGAGGATCTCCCCCTTGTCCCCAAAATGTCATGATCATTAGCGAATCAAATTTTGGTTTATTGGCAAACTGAATAAGTAGTTCGGGAATTGTTTCAAAGGGGCAAGCCTCTAATCCCAAATGTTTTCCGGCCACGTATATATCTTCAGTTGTAGGGCGTGTGTCTTCCAGTTTTAATTTGTCGATATTTACGCTTACCAAATCTATTACTTCACGGTTTTCAATTGACAAAAACCTGGGTACTTTTAATAGATACCGATACCCGCTACCAATATCGATATGATTTCTTCTAAGTTCACGGTTTAAATCTCTTGAAGTTTTGCCTCCGACGTTTATTGTTGCAAAATTGCTTACACCTTCTGGAAGTTTTTTTAATAATTCAGAAGCCATGAGTTGGATTGTACTACCCTGTGATTTTAGAAGCAAACGGAATTTTGCGGATAATAATTGCCAACAAAAATGAAATCCCGATAACTATTCCAAAAAATACCGGATCGAAAAATGTCTTGCCCCAGACTGTTCCTCCGAAAGATTCAAAGGCCTGTTTACCGAAAAATTTCCAGACGTTTTCCAGAATTATGACATGTATAAAAAATACAAAAAATGAAGAATCAGATAATTTTTTCCTCGGGGAAACAGTTAAGTGTTCTTTATCGAATTCGTAAAAAAGAAAAAGAGCTAAAAGAATGGCATAGACAAGAGTGCTGGGACGGAAGTTTGAATAAAAAGTCAGATAATTTCCGGTATTAATAAAATTTGTCATCCCTTCCCAAAAAATATAAAAAGCGGAAAGTACCGTTAATGCGGCCAAATAATACTTAGTCTTTTTGGCAAATTCAAAAATGGCATCAATATTCCTGGCAGCCACCATTCCCAGAATAAAAACAAAATAACACATGAGGGCCGTGTGTATTGGGTCATTCAGTTTATAAGGTTTTACAAAATAATCGTGGTGAAGAAAAGCCATTTGCGAATAGGCAAGAACAAGAAGGACCCATTTGTTTGCCAAAAAATCATAAAGATTATGAATTAATGGAAAAAGAATGTAAAAAATAAAAAGTGCCGGGATGAAATAAAGTTGATAGGATGCGTTTCCCAGATATAAAACTTTGAGGAAATTATCATGGTTTTGGTTATAGATAAAAAAGTAATAAATTGCGCTCCAGAAAACGTAGGGGATAAATATTTTTCCAAGGCGTTTTTTAAGAAAAGAAAAATAATTTGAATGGTTTGGATAATTGAGTTCCAGCGAAAATCCCGAAACCATAAAAAATAATGGAACCGCAAATCTGGCTATCTGATTTAAAAAAAGTGTCCAGGGAAATGCAGCCAAGTTGTCTTTTGACGCTTCTATAGTACGGGTGGTGGTATGCGCAAGAACTACAGCTGAAATTGCAATTGCCCGCATAGCGTCAAGCGCTTTTACATATGGTTTTTCTTTTGTAATCATTCGATTATTTGTTCATCTTTCTTTACCGATAAAAATTGAACCCAGGAATCAATAAAACCCAATATTATTTTAAACGGTGCTTCTAGTATGAAGTCAAACGCAAATGCCAGAAAATTTAATTTTGCCAAGCCCTGGCTAAGTCTACTGCCCAGGGCAAGAATTGGCAGAGAAACAATTTCCAAAAAGGTTGCATTTTCATTTTCCGGACCACGCCAATAATACACTTTTGCAATTTGTGAAATTCTGTATGCAAAAAATGCAATTATGGTTAGGAAAAAGATAAAAATAATTTTACTAAAAAATGTATAGCCAATTTCTCCCAAAGCAAAATAAATTGCCAAAAATACACCAATAAAAAACGCGACATAAAGTATGCTAAAAACCCAATAAGCAAAATTGTGATTTTTCTCTCCCTCAGCCTCTTTTAGTACGTCGCGTTCTTCCTTGAGATCTTCAAAGTTTTCCAATATATACCATGCACGGGTTACCAGTTCGGACCGCTCTTTTTTTGTGGGAAGTTTTATTTGCATTGTTGTTAACCACATAAGGACAGGAGGAAAAATAAGGTTAACAGCAAGCGGGAGAACACTTAAATGTCCGTAAGCAAAAATTTCGAAAGGGACTTCAAGTCCGAATGCCAAAATCATTTTCGTGAGGAATACGTAAAGAACGCTTCTTACGCCCGCGGTTGCAATTTTACCCGACATCTGTGTTAATTGAATTTCCAGAACCGTAGAAGCTTGATCAGTAAATTTTTCATTATTGGAGATTATGCTTTTGAAGTCACCGGGTTTAAAAAAATAAATGTCACGCAGTATTATCATGGGCGGCATTTGCCTTCTCACAAATTTGCTGATTCTAGAGAGTTCTTTATTATCTTTTGCCAAATTGAAAAGTTTCCATGCCTCTTCAAATTTTTCTTTTGTGACCGCAGGTCCCGCAAGCCCTAAAATGTGATAGGCAATTTGTTCATTGTCGCTACCCGCATAAATTTTATCCGTTGCAAAATATGTAATAAGGTCTAGGTTTTCATTCTCCATTTGTATTTTTTGACGGATTACCTGGAAAGCAAAAAAAGTAAATTGTTTATAGTCAGTATTTAAATTGAAAAGTTCTTCAATCTCAGCTGAAGCAATTTTTAAAACCCACTCTGTTGGTACATTTCCTCCAATAAAATCAACGTATTTTGTCAGGACTTTTACTAAAGTATCTTTTTCCAAAATTTTCATTTCCTCATAAGAAACATATTTTGCCCAGCGAAGTTCTGTCAGAAGATTTTCTGAAATTTTTACAGGATTTTTACTTAAAATAACGATTCTCTTTAAAATTCTCTCTATTGCTGCGCGTCTTACCAGGTTATCCGCCCTATACTCCAAAGCGTTCCTGGCCCTTTCGTATACGCCGGCCAAAGTTTCAACAAACCCATGTGAATCTTGCACATTTTTTTCTGTTTTAACTTCTCCGTACGAGAGTCTGGAAGTGAGCGCTATTAAGGGTCTATTCATTATGAAAAGTTTTCTTTGGGCAATTGTACCAAAAAGCGGTCTTCTATGCTGACACTTAAAGATTTTTCAGGAGATTTAGAATTTTAGGAACAAAAAGAAGCGCTCCAATTACCAGTGATCCGGTTGAAGCCACAAGTACAGTTGCCGCCGCCACATCTTTTGCTACTTTGGCTTTTTCCCGTATTTCCGGGCTAACCAAGTCCACCATTTCTTCAATCGAAGTGTTAACTAGCTCCAAAATAAGAACAAGTGTTATAACGATAACTAAATCCAGCCACTCGGCAACATTAAGTTTTAATAGAAATCCAAGAATAACGGCAATAAGTCCAAAGAAAAGTTGGATTTTAAAGTTTCTTTCCTGAAGTATTATGCCCTTAAGCCCGTTTAAAGCAAAACCGAAACTTTTAAAAATCGAGTGCCTGTGTTCCATAGACCTATGATACCATTTATATATAGGAAGATTCTAATTTCATGAATGACTTAATAATCATGTTCTTTGCCAGTTTCCTTATCTATTTTTTGTTTCTCGGTCTTATTGTTTTATGGTTTATAGACGGTAAAATAGAAAAAGAGCAGGTGGTACACGCACTTTTTGCCTGTCTTTTTGCCTGGACTATTGCCTTTTTGATCAAACATTTTTTTCCGACTTTACGGCCTTTTATGGTAAACGGGAAAGGAATTGATGTTCTTCTCCGCCCAACGGACGGAGCATTTCCATCAGAACACACAACTCTGGCTTTTGCCTTGGCGACAACGATATTTATGCACGATAGAAAAGTTGGCTGGCTTTTTTTGATTGGCGCCCTGGTAGTTGGGGTTGCCCGGGTATTTGCGAATGTTCACTACCCTGTGGACATTTTAGGAGGCGCTTTTTTGGGGACAATGATTGCTGTAATTGTAGAAAAAATACACTTTTTGGATTTATTTAAAAAGACTAAATAATGTCCTTGACAATTAGCAATCAATTGTTTAGACTGCTAATCAAGGTGTTCATATGAAGAAACAAGACACAATTCGAAGAGTTCCGGTTGTCCCAGTCCGGGGGACAGTGGTTTTTCCTCACACAGATACATTAGTATCATTCGGCCGTCCCAAAAGTGTTAATGCTGTCAATTCCGCCTTTCAGGAAGATAAAGTAATTGCAATTTTTTCTCAAAAAGACCCGAGAACCGCAGACCCTGACCATGAAGATCTTTACGAAATAGGTACCATCGCGACCATAACCCAAATGATGACCACAGAAGGCGAGATTCACGCTTTAATACGCGGTCAAGCCAGGGTAAAACTTAACACAGTTATCGCTCGTGAACCTTTCTTAATTGGAATGGTCGAAGAAATTCCTGAGGAATCTTCTATTTCTCCCGATGTTACAGTTTTAGCAAAAAAACTTCAGGAACTTTTCAAAAAAGCAGTTAACTTAGGCAAGCAAGCAGAAATAATGACTGTCATGAAACTTGTTTCGGGAACAGTTGAACCCATCGAACTTTCCGACCAAGTTGCAGCAATTCTGGAAATTAAAGCTAATGAAAGACAAAAAATTCTGGAAGAAGTGAACTTAGCTAAACGCCTTAAAGTTGTACTAGATCTTTTGGCAAAAGAAGTTAACGCCTTAGAGATAGAAAGAACAATTTCCAGTAAAACCCAAAGGAGATTTGAAGATCAAATGAAAAAAGCCATGCTTCGCGAAAAGAAAAAGACTATTGAAGAGGAACTGGGGGAGATGGAAGAAGGGGGAGAGCTAACCAACGATGAAGTTAAAGAATATAAACTTAAAATAAAGGAAGCAGGAATGCCCAAAGATGTTAAAGATAGGGCTGAAAAAGAATTAAAGCGTCTTTCCGAAATGCCGCCCAATAACCCCGAAGGCGCATACATTAGAAACTACCTTGATTGGCTCTGCGATATGCCTTGGAGCAAGGTTTCCCCAAATAATGTTGCCATGAATAAAGCCGGAAAGATTTTGGAGGATGAACATTATGGAATAGACAAAGCCAAAGAGCGTATTTTAGAGTTTTTGGCAGTAATGAAGATAAAAAAGCTGGCCAAAAATAAAACCGGAGAAGAAGGTGCTCACCCCACAATTCTATGTTTTATCGGACCTCCCGGAGTAGGTAAAACCTCGATCGGCCGTTCAATAGCCAAAGCTCTGAATAGAAAGTTTGTAAGAGTTTCTTTAGGCGGAATAAGAGATGAAGCAGAAATTAGAGGCCATAGACGTACTTATGTCGGAGCGTTGCCCGGAAGAATTGTTCAAGCAATCAAAAACGCAGGCACCAAAAACCCCGTTTTTATGTTGGACGAAATAGATAAAATTGGAGTGGATTTTAGAGGCGACCCTTCTAGTGCGCTTCTCGAGGCTCTTGACCCTGAGCAAAACAAAGAATTTTCTGACCATTATCTCGAGGTTCCTTTCGATCTTTCCCAAGTAATGTTTATTTGTACAGGAAACGTGTTGGATACAATTCCTGGGCCTCTTCGGGACAGAATGGAAGTTATCACTTTCCCTGGCTACACAGAAGCAGAAAAGTTTATGATAGCCAAGAAATTCCTTTGGCCAAAACAGGTTTTAGCTAACGGACTTGAAAACACAAAAATTGAAATTGCCGAGGGAGGACTTAAAGAAGTTATTGGAAGTTATACAAGAGAAGCCGGAGTTCGTAATTTGGAACGTAATTTAGCCAAAATTTGTAGAAAAATTGCCAGATTTGTGGCGGAAGGTAAAAAGTATCCCAAGAAAATCGATGTAGATGATGTTCGTAAATTTTTGGGTAGCCAGAGGTTTACCTCTCAGATTGCCGAGAAAAAGGATGAAATCGGAATGAGTACTGGCCTTTCCGTTACACCTTTTGGAGGCGAGATTCTTTTCATAGAAGTATCTCTCATGCCTGGTAAAGGCAAGCTATTACTAACCGGACAACTAGGGAATGTTATGCAGGAGAGTGCCAAGGCCGCTTTTACCTGGACCAGGTCTCATTACTACGAACTTGGCCTTAAGCCGAATTTTGCAGAAAACATAGACGTTCATATACACGTTCCGGAAGGGGCGGTTCCAAAAGACGGCCCATCGGCTGGTGTAGCTATAACTACAGCCTTAGTTTCGGCTCTTACAGGCATTCCAATAAAACGTGAGATAGGTATGACCGGAGAAGTTACGCTTCGTGGCCGGGTTATGGAAATTGGAGGCTTAAAAGAAAAATCCATTGCCGGGCATAGGGCTGGGCTTAAAGTAATTATTGCCCCCAAGGATAATAAAAAAGACCTGGATGAGATGCCTGAGATTGTAAAGAAAGATATTAAATTCGTATTTGCAGAAGAAGTTTCAGATGTTCTCAAAGTGGCTCTTTCATCTTGGCCTTTGAAGGTCAAAAAAGACCAAACATACACCCCAATCTCCTCAAGTTTAGCCGCGAATTAAAGGACTTCCTTTGAAACACTGACGGTCAAATTTGTACCGTCGTAATTAAAGTTGAACGTGACAGGCTTATCGAAATTATTGGTGATATAAAGGTTTCCATAAGGCTTATTGCTATTAATAGAAACTCCATATTCCTTAGGAACATCGTTAATCTTGGCAAAATCGTGCCTAGCAGGCACATAAACATCAAGGCCGGCATCCTTGGCTGCCCAGCTGATAAGCGAGGCTAAATGGCAGACTCCATCTCCAACCATGTATCCATCTCCCTTGAATCCTTCATACCACATATAGTGTGAATTAGTGGTCTTAACCACGTTTTTAGAGTAGGCAGGGATTTCCTTGTCGTGGAAGGCAAATTCCTCACCCGGTTTAAGGGTAAATTCGACATTGAAGGGTTTTTCAATCTCAGCCCAATTTACATCAGCTTTGCTCTTTACGTCGCCACCCATGTATTTAAGGGTAAGTAAGATATTGTCTTTAAAAACGGTATTTACGCTAGGCACGTTGTACCTGTCTTCCATAGAGAAACTACGGGATGCAATTTGCACGTTTGAAGCGCCCAAAACGGCCTTAGTGCCTGGGTTTGTGATTAAGCCTAATATAAGTAATAAATGAGTAAACATAGTCAAAAAAATCCCCGGGATTGATCTCAGGGTGAGGCTGAAGTATACCAGGTTAGAGCAGAAAAGTCAAGTTATAGGATAGTTTGGGGAGACGTCTTTACAAGTTCCTTTGAATCGTCTAATCTAAATATATGGTGCGAAAGTCTGGCCTTAATTCCCCTTTTATCCTAATGCTTCTTGTTTCTGTTCTTGGACTTGGTGCCTTCATTATTAATTCAAATTCACACCCGTGCGCCAACACACTTAGCTGTAAAGAATCATTAAGCCTCGCTGTCGATAACGGTGAAACGGCCGTATTTGCAGGCCAAAAAATGACTCCTCCAAAAATCGATTTATCTCAAAAAGAGCCTGCAACAAAGGTTTTAGGAGAATCTACAGCAACCGGAGAAAAACATATTTATGTAGATTTGACCACACAAACCCTTTCTGCTTATCAGGGAGACTCACTTTTTATGCAAGTTCCGGTTTCTACGGGCAAGTGGTTTCCGACTCCTACCGGTGAATTTACTATTTGGGAGAAAATTAGGTCTACAAAAATGTCCGGAGGAGAGGGTGCAGATTACTACTACCTTCCGAATGTTCCTTATGTGATGTTTTTTTCAGGCTCAGGAGTAGATGCAGGCCGCGGTTTTAGCCTCCACGGCGCCTATTGGCACGATAATTTTGGCCATGCAATGAGCCACGGCTGTGTGAATATGAGGCAAGTGGATGCTGAAAAGCTATATGATTGGGCAAGCCCTGATACTAATGAACACGTAGTGCGCTCAGATAAAGACAATCCAGGCACAAAAATAACAATATATGGGAAAGCAATTTAAACTAATCGTTCTTGTCTGTTTGGCAATTTCTGCAGTAAGCATTTTTTATATTTTGAATGCAGGAAATAAAACTCCTCAGGAAACACCAAAATACCCTCTTCCTGAGGCTGCGGCTAAGCCTGAACCAGAGAACTCGGTAACCTCCCCGGACGGTAAGTGGACTATTGCTATGAAGACAGAAAAAGGTAAAGAAAACACTTCTTTTAGGTTTGCAGTAACCGGGCCTGAAGCTAGCAATAAAGAAATTTTTGTTAAAACGCTTGCCAAAGGAGAATCTCTATCAATTCCTCTTAATACCTTTTCACCTGATGATAAATACCTGTTTTTGAAGCAAACAGGAGTAAATGGGGCAAGCTATTTTGTATTTACCACTGAGGGGGTTTCGGTTGGCAAAGATGTTCAGAACGCCGATTTTGCCTCATTATTTTCCGCCAAGCACGAGAATTATAAAATTACAGACGTTACAGGTTGGGGGGGCATGCACTTGATAGTTTTCAATACGGATAAAGTAAGCGGGGGTACGGGACCGTCCTTCTGGTATGAGGTTCCTTCAGGAGCGTTTATACAACTCAACAATAGGTTTAATTGAAACCTAAGTGTTGGTCTATCGTTGTCACTAAGTTCTATCGTTACTCTGAACTACAATTTTACTCTGGGCTTGAATAAATCCTTCTCGCAACCTTCTATGAGCCAATAGACCAGGTGTAAAAGGTGGATTGGGCATTCCCTGATTTTGAGCAAAACGGATCTTTAAAGCATGAACGCTCTCGATGATTTTTACCTTGACCGCTTCAAAACCTGCAACTTTTCTTTCCATGGGTCGATTATATCACTTCTACACTAAAATCAAGGTTAATTTCTGTGACCCCATTGGGACTCGAACCCAAGTTACTAGAATGAGAATCTAGTGTCCTAGACCGCTAGACGATGGGGCCATGTGGCGGCTTTGATTATACCAAAAATAGGCCTCCCTTGGATACTTGATCTGATTTTGTTTGATCCTCTTTGATTCCTTGACTTTGGTTTCATGAAGCCTTAAAATCCCTCATATCAGGCTATAAATATGAAATTTAATCTCTCTTATTTTTGTTTTGGAACCCTTATTGTTAAGGGTCTCTGAGACTTGGGGAGAAAGTAAAAAAGTCCCTCCAAGATTAAAAGAAGAGGGATTTTTTCGGTTTAAAGCAAGTAAATATGAATTTATCTATAAAAGTAACAAAACAGGGGTTAGAAGAACTTAAGGCAGAACTTAAGGAGCTTCGTGACGTCAAAAGGCCGTATATGGTCGACAGGCTCAGTAATGCCAGGTCTCAGGGTGATTTGTCTGAAAACAGTGATTATCAAAGCGCCAAGGAAGAACTCGAATTTTTGGACGGACGAATTGACGAGCTGGAAGAAGTTGTCAAAAATGCAGATGTTGTTACAACTAGCGGCAATGGAGTTGAAGTTGGAACAAAAGTAACAGTTAAAGTTAACGGCAAGGAAACGGTTTTCGATATTGTTGGGGAATGGGAAGCAGACCCTATGAAGAAAAAAATCGCACACGATTCACCTTTGGGCTTGGCACTTTTGGGTAAAAATGTTGGAGATAAAACAGAAGTTGAGGCCCCGGCAGGTAGAATTCAGTACGAAGTTCTTGCCATAGAGTAGCCTCCGCCGTATACTAAGGCATGGCAAAAGCGTTAACTGTTTTAAAAGAGGTAAGGCTTAAAAAACTTCAAGAACTTATAAAAAAGGGCATAAATCCCTATCCTTCAAAGATTGAAATCGCAGGTGAACGTTTAACGACAAAAGAAGCAACCGCAAAACTCGATTCTGAAGTTTTGGTTGCCGGAAGAATCTGGTCAATACGGGAGCATGGGGCTGTTGCATTTATGGATTTGACCGATGAGTTAGGAAAAATTCAGACACTTTTCCAAGAAAAAATTCTCGGTGAAAAATTCAAAATGCTTGAACTTTTTGATATCGGTGATTTTCTGGCAGTAAAAGGAAAAGTTATCAAGACTCAAGCCGGACAGGTTACCGTTGAAGTTTCTGAGTTTCAAATGCTGGCTAAAGCCATAAGACCATTGCCCGATGACTGGTCCGGCCTTAAAGATACGGAAGACAGATTTCGTAAAAGATATCTGGACCTTCTTTTTAATCCTGAAGTTCGTGAACGTTTTAATACGAGAACTATTTTAATTCGTGAAATGAGAAGGTATTTAGATACTCTTGGATTTTGGGAAGTTGAAACTCCGACTCTTCAGTCTCTTTACGGCGGGGCAAATGCTAAACCTTTCAAAACTCATATAAACGCGTTAGATGAAGACATGTATCTTAGGATTGCTGACGAACTTTACCTAAAAAGACTTGTGGTTGGCGGATATTCAAAAGTTTACGAGATCTGTAAGGATTTTAGAAATGAAGGAATGGATTTAACCCACAATCCTGAATTTACAATGATCGAGTATTACGAGGCGTATGCGGATTATCAGAAAGTAATGGATGTTACCGAAGGATTATTTAAACACTTGGCAAAAGCCATATTTGGTAGCACAACGATGCAGGTTGGTGAACATTCGGTTGATCTCGGAAAGAATTGGCCAAGATTAAAAATGTCAGAACTGATTCAAGATAAATTAAAACTGGATGTCGAAAAAGAAACTCAAAAGTCATTGGAGGAATACTGCATTAAGAATGGTGTTGAAACTTTAGGAGGAGAAACAAAGGGCCAACTTATTTTTACAATTTTTGATCATAAAATAACAGATATGTTAATTGAGCCGACATGGGTGATTGATTATCCAAAAGATATTTCTCCTCTATCGAAAGACAAAAAGAGCGAGAAAGACATTGTGGAAAGATTTGAAGGCTACATCGGCGGACGCGAGATATGCGACGGATGGAGCGAGCTTACAGATCCGCAGGAACAGCGGGCACGTTTTGAGACTGATAAAAAGGTTGTCAGGAAAGACAAAGAGGAAGCGCAACATATCGATGAAGATTTTATTGAAGCCATGGAGTACGGTATGCCTCCATTGGGCGGGATTGGCATTGGAATTGACAGATTAACTATGTTTTTCACCAATACTTGGAGCATTAAGGAAGTGGTATTATATCCAACAATGCGACCAAAGGGGGTGAGTGGTAAATGATGAATGAAAAAATGACAGGTGATGACATGATGTGGATGAAAATGAAATGGCTTCATAAAGCCGCAACGACAGACTTTTTGATGTCTATTTCCTTTTCTGTTTTTGGAATGCTTTTAATTTTTGGACTAGGTTTTGTTTTCCCAACAATTAATCCGTATGTAGTAGTTAAGTGGATTGTTATTGTTGCGGGAGTAGTATTTGCCGTTTCATTTCTAAAATACGCGTTTTATATCGGAATGAAGATGAAAGCCGTAAGAATGATGAAGGGCGAATGGAAGGAGGCCAAAAAAAGTGCAAAGAAATAATGCATTAGAACTTCTGCATAGTAAGATGCAGTCACAGAACCTGCGCAAACATTGTTACAGTGTTGGCGCAGTTATGCGTGCTTTGGCAGAACACTTTGGTGCAGATCCTGATAAGTGGGAGATTGTAGGACTTTTGCATGATGGTGATTATGAGTTTACGAAGGAAGACCCGGGGAATCATGCCAAACTTATGGCCAAATGGGTAAGTGAGACAGGGGAAACCGATGAAGAACTTTTGACAGGAATCGAATCTCACGGATGGTTCCACGAGGGCAAGCTTCCTAAAACCAGAATGCAGTGGGCGCTTTTTTGCTGCGATGAACTAACAGGCCTTATTATTGCCGTGACCTTGATTCGCCCCGATAAAAAATTGGCAACAGTAACCGTTGACAACATTCTTTCCAAGTGGAATCAGAAAAGCTTTGCTAGCGGAGTTAAAAGGGAAGATATCGAACACTGCGAAAAAGAACTGGAAATTCCTCTCAAAGATTTTATTGAAATTGCACTAAAAGCAATGCAGGGAATTTCAAAGGAATTAGGGCTTTAATATGGAAACTGAATTTGAAGCAAAATTTTATCCTGTAAATAAGGAAGAGTACCGCAAAAAGCTTCTATCAATCGGAGCCAAACTTGTTATCCCTGAAAGAAGGATGATCCGAATTATTGGAGACAATCATTTAAACCCAGTTTTACCTAAAAATCACTATGTTAGAGTCCGGGATGAGGGAAATTTGATAAGATTGAGTATTAAAGTCACTGCGGATGAAGGGGGAGACTTATCTGATCAAAAGGAGCTTGATATTGAAGTAAGCGATTTTGATAAAACAGTTCAAATACTAGAGACGGTGGGCGTTAAATTTAATAGAACCCAAGAAACTTTGAGAGAAGAATGGGAATACAAAGCGGCTCAAATAACAATTGATACTTGGCCAGGTCTTGATACATATTCTGAAATTGAAACTTCGTCAGAAGAAAAAGTTAAGGAAATTGCATTGGAATTGGGGCTTGATTGGGATAATAAAATTATTACTGCAGCAGCCGAAGTTTATGCAAAGGTTTATAGAATTGGAATTGATGAAGTCTTGGAAAAAATCAGCAATATTACTTTCGAGAATAATCCGTTTAGCGGAATGAAAAAAATATGGCCATAAGAAATATGAATATAAAGAAATTATGAATATAAAAACATTAATAATTGGTTCAACAAATCCCGGCAAAGTTAGCGAATGGAGAAAACTTTTAGAAGGAAAAGTGGAAGTTAAAAGCATTGCTGATGTCGGAGATTTTAAGGACCCCGAAGAGACAGGAAAAACATTTCAGGAAAATGCCATCCTTAAAGCCAAATATTACTCAAAATTATCTCACGAGTTTGTTTTGGCAGACGATACAGGTCTTGAGATAGAAGCATTAGGTGGCTGGCCCGGGGTAAAAAGCAGAAGAGTCTTGCCCGGAGATAAAGAAGCCACCGACCAAGAGGCCGTTGATGTAGTTTTAGGAAAGATGAGAGGTATTCCAATAGAAAAACGTGGGGCTAAACTAAAAGCCTGTGCAGTCATTTCAGACCCTGATGGAAACATTGTTTTTGAAGACACTGAATGGGTTAATGGCGTGATCACGGAAAAACTTGAGACACCAATTATCAAAGGTCTTCCATACCGTTCAATCTTTTTTATGCCATCAACCGGAAAGGTTTACACAGATCTTTCTGAAGAAGAGCATGAAAAGTTAAACCATAGAAGAAAAATTGCCCTGAAGGTAATTAAATTTCTGATTTTGCAAAATTTAAAATAAGTGATAAAATAGACAAAAGCGCTTGAGATAGCTTCCAACTATCAAGCTTACCGGGGTTCAAAAACCGGCACGGGTGGCCCGTAACAGCCGCATAAATTAAGCACAGCTTCAGGTGGCACCTCAAAGGCCGAAGCATCTAGAAAGATGTTCGATGGCAAAAATATACCTAGTCAGGCATGGAGAATCGGTTGCAAACACTAAGGGGATTTATCAAGGTCAAACTTATAATACCCCTCTATCTGCTATGGGGAAAAAACAAGCGGTGGCTTTGGCTAATCATTTTGAGAAAATCAATATTGATAGGGTTTTGGCGAGTCCTTTAAAAAGGACGAAACAAACGGCCCTGGGTGTTGCAATGTTTAAAGGAATTTCATTAATTGAGGAATATAAAATTATAGAGACAAATCATGGGGAATGGGAAGGGTTGGAAAAGAAAGTAATTGAAGAAAGATGGCCAAACATATATCAATTGTGGTTAAAAAGACCCGCGGATACCGAATTTCCGGGAGGGGAAACTTTTAGAGAAACGGAAGAGAGGACTATACATTGGTGGAATAATCTTGTGATAGAAAACAAGGATACCCTTGTTGTTACTCACGATAATATCATTAGAATAATTGTTGCAAAAATTTTGGGATTTCCCTTAAATAATATCTGGCAATTTCAGTTGCATCCGGCAGCCGTTACAACGGTTGAAATCAATGGGAATGATCAGAAGATCCTAAACCTTAATGACAAAGGACATCTTACTAACTTGATAGCTGATTTAGACAAACATGCACTATGATGACGAGAGGCCAGATACTGTTATAATTAAATTATGTTAGATATAAATTTTATTCGAGAGAATGTTGACTTAGTAAAAAAAGGAGTCGGAGATAAACAATTTGACACAGCTATTGTTGACCGTGTTTTAGAACTTGATGAAAAAAGGCGGAAGCTTATTTTGGAAGTAGAAGGATTAAGGGCAAAAAGGAATAAGATTGCAAGCGAAGGTAAACCATCCGACGCCAAGGCTATGGAGGGCAGGCAAATCAAAGAAGAACTTAAAGATAAAGAGCCGGAATACGAAAAGATTGAGGCCGAATATAAAGAAACACTTTTTAAAATTCCAAATCTTCCTTCAAAAAAATCTCCGATCGGAAAAGGAGAAAAAGATAACAAAGAAATTCGGAAATGGGGAAATCCAACAAAATTTGATTTTAAACCCATGGATCACCTCGAATTAGGAAAAAAATTGGGAATCTTGGATTTTGAAACCGGAGCAAAAGTAACGGGTTCTCAATTTTATTTTCTTTATGGAGATGGCGTAATGCTCGAACTTGCCCTAACAGCTTTTGCTTTTGAAAAATTATCAAAAGCCGGATTTCTACCTGTGGTTACTCCAGATTTGGCCAAAAGCAGATATTATTTAGGAACAGGTTATGCTCCTAAAGGTAATGAAGCTCAAACCTACACCATTGAAGGAGAGGACCTTGGTTTAATCGCTACAGCTGAAGTCACATTGGCCGGTAGCCATGCAGATGAGGTTATACCTGAAGCAAAACTTCCCCTTAAATATATTGGCTATTCTCATTGTTTCAGAAAAGAAGCAGGGGCATACGGTAAATATTCAAAAGGAATGTATAGGGTACACCAATTTACAAAAGCTGAAATGTTTATTTATTGTAAACCCGAAGATTCGGATAAATTCCACGAATTACTTCTTAAAATGGAGGAAGAGATTTATCAGGAATTGGGAATCCCTTATAGAGTTCTTGAAATGTGTACCGGCGATCTTGGTGCTATGGCTTCGAGAAAATTTGATATTGAGGCCTGGATGCCGGGAAGAGAAGATTATGGAGAAGTGACCTCAACCAGCAATTGTACCGATTATCAGGCAAGAAATTTAAATATAAAGTTCAGAAGAAATACGGGAGAGGCGGAATATATACATATGTTAAATGGAACTGCAATCGTAATGTCCCGGGTTCCTTTAGCGATACTTGAGAATTTTCAACAAAAAGACGGATCTGTTTTAATCCCCAAAGTTCTTCAGAAATGGATGGGGAAGGAAAAAATAAGCGCAGCTTAAAGGTGGCCATGAACCTAGGCAATCTCAATAACCTCATGCTCTAACATTTTTTGATTCTGGTCAAAAAGAAAACTGCCTTCCACAATTTTTCCTTTTAACACTTTTGGAAGCCAAAGTGCGTCATCTTCCCACATTTCATCATATGGAATGTGTTTTGTTTGAAACCATTTAGGGGCCATTTCTTCAGTTTCAGTTGGAATTCCAGACCATTCATTGGTTGTAAAGACAACTACCTGTTGATTCCATTCTGACTTTTCTGAGAAGAAAAAATTAAGAATTGCCACCTTCTTTAATTTAATAGGAGACACCATTGTTTCTTCAAACATTTCTCGCTTAGCAGTTGCTTCTATGGTTTTGTCCTCAGGTTTTGGTTTACCTCCCGATCCATTCCATTTACCTTCAGCAAAACCTCTCTTTTTCATTGCCAAAAGAATTAATCCGTCTTTTATTAAAAAAACCAAGGTCGCTTGCCTTAGTGGTTCATTTGCGTATTTTTCTTTTACAGTGTTGAGTTGAGAATTTTTCACTATTACCTTCTTTTTTCCGTCTGGATGCCATGCCACCAATCGCTTGGCTTTTTTCTTCTGATTTCGCGGACTATCTTTTTTGCTGAACTGGAATAAAGCGATTTGTCATGTTCGCTTCCCCAATCTCTAGCTTCTAAGTTTCCTGCCATTACGTATTCCTTAAGGAGAAGCAGTTGGTCAATCCTATCTGCATCTTTTGCAATTTTCGCTTCTTTGGTTTTTCTCAAGTTATATTCAGTAAGTATTTTTTTAAGTTCACTTTCTCCCGGCAACCCTTTAATCTGATCTTTAATTATTTCATCCTCAAACACTTTGACATACCTTTTGTGTACCCAGTTTTGGTCACCACTTCTTGCCTCCGAAGTATCGTGTGCGAGACACATGAGCATAACTTTGGCTTCATCCGCCTTTTCCATTTTTGCAAGCAACCAACCTGTCCAGGCAACTCTAAATGAATGGGAGGCTATATTGTCGCTCATATCATCTGTCAGAAGACTTTGTCTGTGGGCTCTCATAATTTTTCTCATAGAGCCGACTTCAAAGAGAAACTCTACAGCTTTTTTATATTGATTTGTTTTTGTTGCCATTGATGCAATACTCTTTTACAACAATTTGAAAAATATCTCAAGTTTTAATTGAAGCTTTTTAGTTGTTCCAAATAATTTTCGATTTTGCTACGCGACTCTTTTATCTTGACCATGTCGGCATTCATATTGTTTTGAGCAACCTTCATGAGGCTCATCAAAATATCCCTTTTTAACTCTTTACTTGGGTAAACATCAATCGAAAAATTACCATCAATACCCGTTTTACAAGCTAGTGCGATAGAATCATCCACAAAGACTTTTATAACGGAGTATTTTTTTGAGTCGATTGGAAATTGATTTGTATCAATATTGTTGTTGAAATCTCTGACTATCCGTATTGGTTTTTGGTTTTCATCAAGAATCTCATCTCCCTCGTTGTTTTTGGGATACATACAACTTTCTAAGAATTCCTCTTGGGATTTAAAATACCTACCCAAAAACATACCATTTATATGTACGTTGCCCTCACCCAAATCTGTATCTTTATTCCACTCAATAAAATCTGGAAGCTGTTTGTCATGAAATTGGGTGTCAAACATTACGTATCCAACTAGTGTTTGAGGGTCAAGCATTAAAGCAGCGTAATGAACTCTTCGTTTGTCCAGTCTTTCTTCTTGTGACGGTTTTTCTTTTAGCATATTAAACTTTAGATTTTGGTGAAGAAACTTCGCTGCTTTTAATTTCTCTAATTCTTTTTATGGCTCTTTTAATAAGTACAGCTTCTCCTACCGCGGCTATCCCTATCGCTACAGGGTGACCGGTAGCAGCAAGTATAGCGGCACCGAGTGATGTTTCTATTGTTTCAAAAACAACATCTGTTGGGGTTATCGATTGTTCAGATTCACGACTCATTGAACTGTATTATAGTAATATCAACATATGTTTGCAACGAAAGTTTTATCAGTACGCATCCTTCGGACCGAAGTAAGTAGACTAACCCAGTTTTCTGTAAAGCAGGAAGTTTATAAAAATTAAAACAGCAACGATTATTAAAAGTGGATTTATTATCATTTTTTTAAGAAAAGCAGATAAATAATTATCAAAAAAAGATTGCTAACTATTGCTGCTGAATAAACTATAGTTTCTATGCTTTGTGTAATCACGCGCCAACTCCTTTCAAAATAACAACGGAACCCCAAAGAAAAAATGCGGCCATCATTAGTCCGACAAGACCCAGCAGAACCTTGTCTATGGTTGTATTTGTTTGTAAAAAGGGTGTGATTGCAGCAGATGTAAACCAAGCCGCGCTCACTTTATTGAGAAAATCAGAAATGCTCTTTACCTGTGGCGTATTTAAATGCCTCATTATTTATAACTATATTATACTCTAAAAAGTAAAGATATTATCGTTGTAAATGTTAGAATTTAAATAATGCTAGGAACAAAAATATTAGAAGAAAGAGAATCTAAATTTAACGGCAACCTCCGGGTTGTAAAAAGTTGGGGAATGGGAACATACATTCAAGCAAACGGTCTAACTCAATCGGGTGGAATAGTGACGGCAATATGGAAAAAGACATTGTCGAAAATTCGAAATACGAAGCACGAAATCCGAAATGTTTTGATACTCGGGCTCGGGGGAGGGACTGTTGCCAAATTGATAAGGAAAAATTGGCCGCAGGCAAAAATAACAGGAGTAGACATTGATCCTCTAATGATTGAGTTAGGTAAAAAATATCTGGGATTGGACGAGCACGATATTGAAATTAAAATTCAGGATGCCGAAAAAGTTATCCCCGGCAAATTTGATCTGGTTATAGTTGATCTTTATAACGGAGATAAATTTCCAGAAAAATTTGAAAAAGAAAAATTCATAAAAATGCTATCAAAATATTCATTGGTTGTTTTTAATAGACTTTACTTTAAAAATAAAAAGATCGAAACAGATGTGTTTGGTCAAAAATTAGAAAAAATATTTAAAAACGTTGTAAAGTTTTATCCTCAGGTAAATTTAATGTTTGTATGTTCTAATTAGGCTCGCTTCTGCTACAATTAAGTAGTAGAATTACCACTCATGCTTAATATTTTTTCCAAACTTCTTGACCTCAACAAAAGGGAAGTCGACAGGCTTACTAAAGTTGTTGAAAAGATAAATTCACATGAATCTAAGATTAAAAAATTAAAAGATTCGGATTTTAAAAAGAAAACTGAGGAGTTTAAAAAACGCTTAGAAAAAGGCGAGAGCTTGGAAGATATTCTTCCTGAAGCATATGCGCTTGTACGTGAAGCTTCTGATCGGGTTCTAGGGAAAAGGCATTACGACGTTCAACTTATGGCGGCAACCGCTCTTTTTGAAGGCAGAGTTGCTGAGCAAAAGACAGGAGAAGGGAAAACTCTTTCGGCTGTTCCCGCACTTTACCTGCGTGCCCTAACCGGGCGCGGGGTCCATTTGGTTACAGTTAACGATTATTTGGCGAGACGTGACGCCGGTTGGAATGGGCCTGTTTTTCATCTTCTAGGGCTTACCACAGGCTCTATTATTCAAGAGACGAAATCGTTCGTTTACGACCCAAAATTTACAGATTCAAGCCATGGGGATGAACGTTTGGCACATTTAAAGCCTTCCGAAAGAAAGCTTGCTTATGAGTCCGATATTTTATACGGAACAAATAACGAGTTTGGCTTTGATTATTTGCGCGACAACATGGTTAACTCTCTACCCGAAATGGTCCAAAGGGGGCACTATTTTGCGATTGTCGATGAAGTTGACTCAATTTTGATTGACGAAGCGCGTACACCTCTTATTATTTCTGCTCCGGACACAGAACCAACTCAAAAATATTACAAATTTGCCACGCTTGTAGAAAAATTGAACCCCGATACAGATTTTAAGATTGATGAAAAAGCCAAGAGCGCAACCTTAACGGAAACAGGAATTACTCAGGTAGAAAAAATACTCGGAATAGATAATTTATATGAGAAAGATTTTGACTCCATTCACCATATAGAAAATGCACTTCGAGCAAAAACACTTTACCTAAAAGATAAAGATTATGTAGTAAAAGATAACCAGGTAACTATAGTTGATGAGTTTACGGGGAGACTTATGGTTGGACGCAGGTGGAGCGATGGATTGCACCAGGCAGTTGAAGCTAAAGAAAGCGTAACAATTCAACAAGAAAGTAAAACCTTGGCAACCATTTCTTTCCAGAATTACTTCAGAATGTATGAGCATTTAAGTGGTATGACAGGAACAGCCTCAACGGAAGCCGAGGAATTCAGGAAAATTTACAAACTTGAAGTTGTAGCAATACCTACCCATAGACCAATGGTTAGGTTAGATAAACCGGATTTAATTTACAAAACATTAAAAGGTAAATATGAGGCAATGGTTGATGAAATTGCTGAATCCTATAAAAACGGTCAGCCTGTTCTTGTAGGAACAACCTCAATTGAAAAGAACGAAATAATTTCGGAACAACTCAAAAAGAAAAAAATTCCTCACAATGTTCTAAATGCTAAAAACCACGAAAGTGAGGCCGAAATAATTGCTGCTGCAGGTAAACCCGGAGGAGTAACGGTTGCTACCAATATGGCGGGGCGAGGAGTAGATATAGTTTTAGGGGGGTCAGCACCCGACAGAAAACCGGGAATTTCCAACGATCAATTTATAAAATCAAATGAATACAAAAAATGGGAAAAGTTACACGACGAGGTTGTAAAATCGGGCGGATTGCATGTAATTGGAACCGAACGTCATGAAGCAAGACGGGTGGATAACCAACTTAGGGGCAGGTCAGGGCGGCAGGGGGACCCAGGGTCTTCGAGGTTTTACTTATCTCTTGAGGATGATTTGATGCGTATTTTCGGTGGAGAACAAATTAGCGGAATCATGGATAAATTAAATCTCCCCGAAGATCAGCCCATTGAAAACGGTTTAATTAGTAGGGCTATCGAACAGGCTCAGATAAAAGTTGAAGGTTTCCATTTTGATATCAGAAAGAGATTGGTGGAATTTGACGATGTAGCCAATCAGCAAAGGGAAATTGTGTATAAACTTCGGAGGCGGATTCTTGAATCAAACAATGTTAAAGAAGAAGTTCAAGAAAAACTTCAACATCAAATAGAAAAATCCCTGA
>WNFL01155906.1_pt1 | contig 72510 bp, 69 predicted proteins | sample 5400361 | NCBI WGS metagenome assembly WNFL01 (sample SAMN13153351, study PRJNA577476) | soil metagenome | isolation source: 40 cm soil on Douglas fir-dominated hillslope | place: USA:California | collected 2013-09-17 | reverse complement strand
GCAGAACTTCCTCACCGGCTACGGCGTCGTCTTCGATTCGACCTGCCAAAGCGGCCAGGCGTGCAGCGGTGCGGAAGCGATCGTGCGCATGATCGCGACGATCAACGGCGTCCTTTACGGCAACCGTCCGGTGCGCTTCTGCGTGGTGCGCGGCAATTTCCAGTTCGTGGTGCCTGAAACAATCTCCAACCAGCCGGCGGCTCTTGTCAATTGCGTCGATACGCAGACGGATCACAGCGGTGCAGCGATCGCGCGCATTCGCGTGCCGGCCGACGCCACGACCCAGCTCGCGACCTTGCGGTTGACCGATATAGGAACGGGCGCCCAGGTCGACGAGATTTTCACTATCGTGCAAGGCTCGATCGTCGGCACGCTCACGGTGCTGCCGAACAGCTTCACCTTCACCGGCCCGCGCGCGGGCATTTGCGGCACGGGTAACGCGGACTTCATCGTATTCGACGGAGATCCGCCCTATAGCGCCGTCTCGTCGAACCCGAACATCTCGGTCAGCCCGTCGACCAGCAGCTCGAACCCGGCGCGCTTCACGGTCATCGCGTCCAATCCGAACGTCTGCGTCGATACGACCATCGTCGTGACCGACCGGCAGCAACGGCGCGCAACCGTACAGGTCAAGACCGAGGAGGGCTCGGCGACGCTTCCCGCGCTCGTCGTTTCTCCAACGACGGTCACACTGAACGACACGTGCGGATTCTCGACCTCGGTGACCGCCGTGGGCGGTGTCGGACCGCTCTCCGTGAATTCTTCGCATCCGCGCGTATCGGCCACGCTTTCCGGCAACACGATCACCATCACACGGCTTACGCCTGACCCCGTGCCTCCGGCAGGGCCGGCCTTCTATCCGACAACGGCCACGGTCAGCGTCACCGACGGTGCCACCGTGCAGAACGTCACGGTCAACGCCGTGAAACAATTCTGCCCGTAACGGCTTCCGGTTCGATCCTCGAGCGGGCATCCTTCGGGATGCCCGTTTTTTCGTCTGGCCCCGCCTTGGATGCGATCGTCAGCGGTGCTTCAGGATTCGTCGGCCGAGCGCTCGCGTCGTGCATCGGCGCGCGGTGCCGCGCTTTGCGCCTCGGCTGCGAAGGCTGGCAGGAGGAGATCGAAGGTGCAGCCCTGCGCGGCGCCACCGTCTTTCACCTGGCCGCGCGCGTCCATCATGCGCATGAGTCGGATGCCGAATTCGAGCGCGACAACGTGCGCAAGACAGTCGTCCTCGCCGAAGCGGCAGCGGCGAAGGGTGCCCGACGGTTCGTGTTCCTGAGCTCGGTCAAGGTGAATGGCGAGGAAACCCATGGCCAGCCCTTTGGGCCCGGCGATCGAGAAGTGCCTGCGGATGCCTATGCGCGTTCGAAGTGGGCGGCGGAGCGGGCGCTGCACGATATCGCCCGCAGCAGCAAGCTGTCGATTGCGATCGTGCGTTCGCCGTTGGTCATCGGCAATGGCGCCGGCGGCAACCTGCACGCCCTGATGAAGCTTGCCGACACGTCGTGGCCTCTGCCCTTCGGCGCGCTCGACAATCGTCGCACCTTTGTCCACGTCGACGATCTCGCGCGCCTGCTTTGTCTTTGCGGGACCCAGCCGCACGCCGATGGGCGCGTATTTTTCGCAGGCGATCCAGACTCGGTGTCGACCGCACGCCTCGTCCGTACGCTGCGGCGCGCGCTCGGAAGGCCGCCGCGGCTCGTGCCAGTCGATCCACGTGCGCTCGAAGCGGTCGCGGCGCTCGCCGGACAGTCGCTGCGCGTTCGGCCATTGACGCGCTCGCTCGAGATCGACGTTTCGCAAACCGAGCGCGAGCTCGGATGGCAGCCGGGGATCCCGATGGAAGAGGGCATTGCCGCCATGGCCCGGGCCTATCGCGCGCGCGATAACACCGCATGAGCGTCTGGATCCTCGCGCTCGTCGTTCCCGCGGCCGTCACCCTCGCCCTGATCGCGCTGCTGCGCCGTTCGCCGTGGGCGTCGCGGCTCGCCGATCATCCGAACGCGCGCTCCCTGCACGTGCTGCCCACGCCCAGACTCGGTGGCATCGCCATGATGCTCGCTGCGCTCCCCGTCGCCATGGCGATGTCGAACCAACTCGATGTCGTCTGGGCCCTGGCTCTGGGGCTCGCGCTGGTTTCCTTCGCCGACGACCTGCGCAGCCTGCCGATCGGCGTGCGCCTAACCGCGCACTTCGCCGCCGCCGCGCTTGCCGTTACCTACATCGCGCCTTCCGGGGGCATGCCGTTCGTCGCAGCGATCCTCATCGCCCTGGCGATCGCATGGATGACGAATCTCTACAACTTCATGGACGGTGCCGACGGGCTCGCCGGTGGCATGGCGCTCTTCGGCTTCGCCGCCTATGCGCTTGCCGCAGCCGCCGCGGGGCTCGAGGCGCTCGCGCTGGGTGCCGCTGTCGTTGCGTCGGCGGCGCTCGGTTTCCTCGCCTTCAACTTTCCACCGGCGCGCGTGTTCATGGGGGACGCGGGCTCGATTCCCATCGGTTTCCTCGCGGGGGCTCTCGGCCTGCACGGCGCGGTCATGGGCGCGTGGCCACCCTGGTTCCCGCTGCTCGTGTTCTCACCCTTCGTGGTCGATGCGACGGCCACCATCGCGCACCGCCTCGCGCGCCGCGAGCGTGTCTGGATCGCCCATCGCCAGCACTACTACCAGCGCCTCGTGCTTTCGGGCTGGAGCACGCGCCGCCTTGCGCTCGCCTGCTACGCCGTGATGATTGCGGCTGCCGTGAGCGCGCTCGCCGTCCGCACGGCAAGCCCCGCGATGCAATACGCTATACTCGCAGCTTGGTGCGCCCTCTATATCGTCGCCATCGTCGCGATCGAGCGCAGGGGGACGTTCGAAAGCGCCTCGCCATGAAGGCGCATGTCCCGGCAAACGGGTGATAACAAGAAAAGGGCGGAAACGGACGCTGGAACGTTTCGACCTATGACCGGGTTAAGAACAATGAAAGCGATTCACGTCGACGGCCGCGCCCTCGCGGCGGCGATTCACGACGGTCTGGCCCTCACCCTCGCCTGCGTGGCGGCGACACTTCTCATCGATGTCGACGGCATCCGGCCGGATCAGTGGGCGGATCTCATCGCGATCTTCGTGATCGCAGTGCCCATCCAGGTCACGGTGAACCTGCTATTCGGCGTTTACCAGGGCATATGGCGCTACACGAGCCTACCGGACATCCAGCGAATCATCTTCGCGGTGCTGGCCGGCACGGTGTGCATTTCCGCCGCCTTACGCGTGGCCGGCCTCGACGCGCGCTTCGATTACCGCGAGTACATTCTCTATCCGCTCTTCCTCATCGTCTTCATGTCGTTGAGCCGCATGGCGTTCCGCTCCTTCAAGGAGTGGGCGCTCTACGGCCGCGGGGGCGAGCAGGGTGCGCCGGTCGTGATCATGGGCGCGGGCGACGCCGCGGTCGGCCTCCTCAAGGAGCTGTCGCGCAGCCATGAATGGCGCGTCGTCGGCCTGCTCGACGACGACGAGAAGATGCGCGGCCGGCTCCTGCACGGCGTGCGCGTGATCGGCGCGCTCGACGACCTGCCGCGCTTCGCGCAGCGCCTGAAGATCCGCCACGCGATCATCGCCATGCCCTCGGTGCCGTACAAGGTCCGGCGACGCGTGGTCGAGATCTGCAAGCGTGCGCGCGTCTCGGTGATGACGGTTCCCGCGCTCAACAATGTCGTCGGCGGCGGAAAGATCGCGCCGGCGCGCATTCGCAAGGTCGCGGTCGAGGACCTGATGAAGCGCGAGTCGGTGACGCTCGACGACGCGGGGCTGCACGACCTGCTCACCGGCCAGGTGGTGCTGGTTACGGGCGCCGGGGGCTCCATCGGCTCGGAGCTCTGCCGCCAGATCGCCGCCTACCAGCCCGCGATGCTCGTGCTCTACGAGCTCAACGAGTACGCGATCTACAGGGTGGACGAGCAGCTGCGCGAGGCCTTTCCGGAGATTCCGGTCGCGAGCGTGGTCGGCGATATCAAGAACGCAAGGCGCGTGAACCAGGTGATGCACCAGTATTCGCCGGCGCTCGTATTCCACGCCGCGGCGTACAAGCACGTGCCGCTCATGGAAGAGGCGAACGCGTGGGAGGCGGTGCAGAACAACGTCTGCGGCACTCATGTGGTGGCGCGCGCCGCGATCGATTTCGGTGTGAAGAAGTTCGTCTTCATCTCCACCGACAAGGCGGTGAATCCGACCAATGTCATGGGCGCGACGAAGCGGCTCGCCGAAATGGTGTGCCAGGCGCTCCAGACCAGCAGCCAGACGCGCTTCGAGATGGTCCGCTTCGGCAATGTGCTCGGCAGCGCCGGCAGCGTCATCCCCAAATTCCAGGAGCAGATCGACAGGGGTGGGCCGGTCACCGTGACTCATCCGGAAATGGTCCGTTACTTCATGTCGATTCCCGAGGCGGCGCAGCTCGTCCTGCAAGCCGGCTGCATGGGCCTGGGTGGTGAAGTCTTCGTGATGGACATGGGCGAGCCCGTGAAGATCATCGACCTCGCGCGCGACATGATTCGTCTCTCGGAGCTCTCGGAAAACGAGATCCGCATCATCTATACGGGATTGCGTCCGGGAGAAAAGCTTTTCGAGGAGCTGCTCGCGGATGACGAGCATACGCGGCCGACACCGCACCCGAAGCTGCGCATCGCGAAGGCACGCGAAGTCGACCCGGGCTGGCTCGAGGGCCTGCTCGGCTGGCTCGGCCAGGATCGCATTCCCACCGATTCCGAAGTGCGGCGCGACCTCAAGCGCTGGGTCCCCGAATATCAATCGCAGGTGCGCCCGCGCCTGAAGGCGGTCGCCGCGCAGAAGTTCGCGAGCGGCGGGGCGCGCTAGCGGCGCGCGCGCTGCGCCAGGCCCAAGAGCATACCGTTCAGGGCCCAGAAGACCTGCGCATTGTGGCGGTGCAGGAAATCGTCGGTGAGGTTCTTGACGAGGAATCCCGTGAGCAGGGCGAGGCCGATGATGCCGAGGGAGGCGATCGCCGGCTCGGCGAGGAAACGCGCGTATTCACGCGCGAGCAGCACCAATACGGCGGCGAAGAGGCCGACACCCACGATGCCCAGCTGCAGCGCGATGTTGAGCAGCATGTTGTGTCCGTGTCGTACGGGAGGATGGCCAAGGATCGGCGGCGTCTCCTGGAGGAATGCGCTCGCGCGGATTTCGCGGCCGAATCCATGCCCGAGCCACGGCGCGGCCTTCCACTCGCTCCATGCGACCGACCAGAGGCGCGGGCGCAGGTCGCGCTCGATGCTCGAGAGCACGCTCGGATCGTTTGGATAGAAGCGCTCGTTCTTGGCCGCGATCGCCGCCAGGAACGCGAGCACGATCGCGATGGCGCCGAGCGCAATCGTTCGCCGTAGCCCGGGAAGTCCTTCGAGCCTAAGGCCCACCGCGCTGCGTGCCGCGAGCACAGCCATCCCGAAGGCCGACAGCAGCGAGGGCCACACGATACGGTTCGGTGGACCCGACGCGTCACGCGTAAGCCATGCGGCCGCCACGAGGGTGCCGAGCGCGCCGGCGAGGGCAAGCGTGCTGCGGCGCAATCCCCATGGCGCTGGGCAGACGAGCGCGACCAGCAGCGGCGCGACGAGCACCAGATGCGTCGAGAAGGGGCCGACGCCTCCATCGGGGGGATGCCGCTGCAGCTCGATGCCCAATCCCTGCTGGATTGCGCTCGCGGCGAACGCCAGCAGCGTGCCGGCGATCAGCGCGATCCACCATCGCTTCCAGCGCTCGGAACTCGTGGCCGCCAGGAAGAAGACACCGAACGCGAGCGAGGAGTAGAAGGTTTCTGCCCGCAATTCTTCCCAGGTATGGCGCGGATCGGCGCTCCATGCGAGCGAAGCCAGCGCGAGGGCGGACCATGACGCAAAAGCCCCGAACAGCGCCCAGGGCAGCGGCCTTTCCGACGAGAGCTCGCGCCATGGTCTTATTGCGACGAGCGCGAGCATCGCCACGATGAGGCACGTGGCGCGCAGCCCGCCTGACGCGGCGGATGGCGCGACCAAGAGGAATATCGTGGTGGCGCCGAGGGCGACGCGCTCGGCGCGTGTCGCCGGCGGCTGCGACGCGTCGTCTGCCAAGCGGAATGAGGTCACGGAGTGTGTGGTTGGCGCGCCCGGAGGGAGTCGAACCCACGACCTTTGGCTTCGGAGGCCAACACTCTATCCAGCTGAGCTACGGGCGCGTATCTCCCGGATTATAATCCGCGTTTGCATTCGAGCGGCGCTTCAAGCGCGCTCAGAGGAAACAATGGCCGAACCCCAGCACCATACCGACGTCATCGAAGAGAACATCGATTCGCACCCCGTGAAGCTCGCCATCGGGGTCGTGATCGGTGCGATCGCGCTGATTGTCGGAATCATTCTGCTCGCGCAGTTTGCCGTCGGCGCATATGGTACGCGCTCGCTCAAGGACGATCCCGCCATGTCGCCGCAGGCCGTGGCGAAACGACTCACCCCGGTCGCGAAGGTGGAGATCGATCCCAACGCGCGCGCGCCGGAGGCTGCGCCGGCCCAAGCGCCCACTGGGACCCCCGTCGCAGCGATCGCCATTCCGCCGCCGGCCGCCAAGGCTGCGCCAGCGACCGGAGGCGGCAAGGCGACCTATGACGCGACCTGCTCGGCGTGCCATGGCGCGGGCGTGGCAGGAGCGCCGAAATTCGGCGACAAGGCCGCTTGGGCGCCGCGCCTGAAGGCGGGCAAGGACGCCGTCTACGCCACGGCGCTGAAAGGCAAAGGCGCGATGCCCCCCAAGGGAGGCAACCCTGGACTCGCGGATGCGGACGTGAAGGCAGCCGTCGACTACATGCTGGCGGCCGTGAAGTAGCGCTCGCGGCCCGATGGCGGTTTACGCGATCGGCGACCTCCAGGGCTGTTTCGAGCCGCTCGAGCGGCTGGTCGAGGCGATCCATTTCGATCGTTCGCGCGATCGCTTGTGGTTCGTCGGCGATCTCGTCAACCGCGGGCCTGACTCCCTCGCCTGCCTGCGTTACGTAAAATCGCTCGGCGACGCGGCGGTGACGGTTCTCGGAAACCACGACCTTCATCTCCTGTGCGTCGCCGAAGGCATCCAGAAGAGCAAGCGCCGCGACACTCTCGAGCAGGTTCTCGACGCCCCGGACCGCGGCGAGCTCGTCGATTGGCTGCGGCATAGGGCGCTGATGCACGTCGAAGGTGGGATCGCCCTGGTGCACGCGGCGTTGCTGCCGGAATGGACCGTGGCGAAGGCACGCGCCCTCGCCGCCGAAGCGGAAGCGGCGCTGCGCGGGCGCGACTACCGCTCGGTCCTCGCGCGCATGTACGGCGACGAGCCCGACCGCTGGCGCGACGATCTCGCCGGCATCGACCGGCTGCGCGTGGTGATCAACGCGATGACGCGGCTGCGCGTGTGCGACGTCGATGGCGCAATGGTGCTCGGTTTCAAGGGCGAACCCGGGGAAGCCAGCGATGCGTGGACGCCGTGGTTCGACGTCCCGGGACGCCGCAGCCGCGATCACACCATCGTCTGCGGACACTGGTCCGCAATGGGCCTTCGCATACGCGAGGATCTGCTGGCGCTCGACAGCGGTTGCGTCTGGGGGCGAAGCCTTACAGCGGTGCGCCTGGAGGACCGGGCGGTGTTCGAGGTTCGCTGCCCGGCGCGGGAAGGCCGAGAAGATTAGCGACGCGTGCGTGCGCGAGCTGCGCGACCTCGCGGCGCGTGAGGCCCTTCGCCCCGATCGGCTCGCCGAAACGCACGCGCGCGACGATCCTGCGCTGTCGCGCAATGAGGCTCAGCGATTGCATGAAGGACAGGTCGTCGAAGGCCATTGCACGGCAAAGCGATCCGTCGGCGTGCTCGTAGCGGATCGCCACCGGATGGACGTTCGCGTCGTTTGCCACGACCGGCTCGAACAGCGAGCTGTGGAACTTGAGCAACCGGTCGCCCATCGTCGTGGTCGCTTCGGGAAAGAGGCCGACACAGTCGCCCTGCGAGAGCGCGGTGTGGACCATCTCATTGATGCGCCCGGTGTCGTGGCGCCGCGCGCGGCGCACGAAAAGCGTTCCTGCACGCTCGGCGATCCAGCCGGCGACGGGCCAGTCGCGAACCTCACTCTTGGCGATGAAACGCGTCGGCCACACGCCAGAGACCAGAAACACGTCGAGCCAGGAGACGTGATTCGCCGCGACCATCGCGCCGATTGCGCCCGCCGCGGGAAGCGGTCCTTCGATGCGCGCGTCAAGGCCGAGCACGCGCACGAGCTTTCGCGACCACCAGCCGTGCAGCACGCGCCGCCGCGCGCGCGAGGCGCGAGGGAACACGAATCGAAGGATGAAGAGCGCTGCCCACAGGTGGGCAAGGAGCCGCGTCCAGCGCACGAAGCGCAAGAGGCGCCCTGCCCGTGCGTGGCTCATGGCGGGGCCTCCACTAGAGAGGCCCGCGAGGAATCAGTGCGTGACGCGCGTGGTGCGCCGGCCTGATAGCACGCGCACGCGGTCACCGGCGCGGAATGCTTCGTCGGCCTGCTGGACAACGGCGATGTACCGGCCGCTATCGAGCAGCACGGTAATCTCGACGCCGGGGCGGTCGTTGGCCGACTTTTCGACATTCTGCCCGATGACGCCGCCCAGGATTGCGCCGGCGATGGCACCGGCGACCTCGCCGTTGCCGCGGCCCAAGTTGCTGCCCGCGATGCCGCCGAGAACGGCGCCCGTCGCAGTGCCCACGCCCGAGTCGTAGGCATCGATCTTCACGTCGCGGACCGACTCGACCACTCCGAAACGGACGGACTGCTCGCCGCGCGCCTCGTAGCTGCGGTAGTCGCCGCTCCCCATGCCGGGGTGCGCACACCCGCCCACCATGCCCGCGATGGCGAGCGCAAGAGCCACTCTGAATGTCTTCATTGCTCGACTCCTTGGATATGCGGAAGTTACCCGATGCCTTATTCTAAAGCGTCTCGCCGAAATCCTGCCGCAGGCGTTCGTTGATCGCCTCGCGCGACGGGCGGTGGTTCTGGCCGCCGCGATGGGAGATCTTGAGCGCTCCCATCACGGAGGCAAGTCGCGCCGATTTGAGCCAGCTCCAGCCGCGCGCCATGCCGTGGAGAAGCCCCGCCCGATAGGCGTCGCCGCAACCCGTGGGATCGACGAGCGCTTCGGCTTCCACGGGCGGCACCGGGTAGCGGTCTCCGTCGATCCAGAGGGTCGACCCTTCTGCGCCAAGCGTGACCGCGAGGCAGTCGACCAGCTTGGCAACCTCCTCCGGGCGCTTTCCGGTCTTCTGCTCGACGATGCGCGCCTCGTAGTCGTTCACCGTGAGGCTTGCCGCCCCGGCGATCAGCTCGAGCAGTTCCGCCCCCGAGAACATCGGCAAGCCCTGTCCCGGATCGAAGATGTAAGGGATGCCGGCCGCGGCGAAATCGCGGGCATGCTCGATCATTCCCTGGCGTCCGTCGGGCGACACGATCCCGAAGCGCGCGCCGGGCGCATCGGCGACGCGATTGAGGTGCGAATGCGACATCGCGCCCGGGTGGAATGCAGTGATCTGGTTGTCGTCGATGTCGGTGGTGATGAAAGCTTGCGCGGTGAACTGGTCGTCGAGGCGACGAACGTGGCGCGGCGACAGCCCAAGCATCGCGAGGCGCGCTTCGTAGGGGTCGAAGTCATGGCCGACGGTGGCCATGATGAGCGGATCGTCGCCGAGCAGCTTCAGGTTGTACGCAATGTTGCCGGCCGTGCCGCCGAATTCGCGCCGCAGCTCCGGCACCAGGAACGCGATGTTGAGGATGTGGATCTGCTCAGGAAGGATGTGCTTCTTGAACTGGTCGGGGAACACCATGATGGTGTCGTAGGCCATCGAGCCGCACACGAGGATCGTCATGGCGCAGAAGTATAGGGGTTGTGCCCGGAGCAAGCGCTCACCTTGGGCGACGCGCGGCCCGTCGGCCCCGATGGGCGGCATTGACCCTATTGCATTTGCAGCGCAAATTCCACTCTGCTGTTCCAGGTTTTTTGGCCGGTATCCGGCCGAAGTCTTCCTGTAGCGCACGAGTTCTGAAAACAGGGCAAACCCATCGAAAGGTGGGGACGCAAAGTTTCCGGTCTAACGGGTCGCGAGACCCCATGACAGCGGGATTGCCAGACAGTCGTGAGGGCGGAATCCACGCCCCGTCGGCGGCCGACAGGCCCCGATGGCCTCTGCCGGCTTGCGTCTCCTCCTTTTGCCGGGCTGCCCCCGAAAGGCGGTGTGGCATGGCGCAAGCGTCAAACGGTAACGTCGTTCCCCTCAGCGCGCACCCGCGTGCGCAGTTGCGTCTTTCCCCGAAGGAATCGGCCGATGTTCTTACCGGCTGCCGCGATCTCGCGCTCGAGCGCATTTCGGTGGCGCTCACGGGCATGCTCGACAAGGTCGAAGACGAGCTCTTCACGCTCGCCGAGAAATCCAAGGACCGCGACGCGCAGAATCTCTACCTCGACGCTCGCTCCCAGACACGCTGCAAGCGCAAGCTTCTCGAGACGTCTTTCCGCCAGTTTTTCGTCGACCACTTCAACCGCAAGGTGCGGGGCGAATCGGCCGCGTCGTCGGCGGACCCCCTCGCGGGAGAACTTTCGCTCGTCGGCGACGACGAGCTCGAGGAGTCGATCGCGCTCGAGGAAATGTCGCGCAAGATGAAGAACGCGTGCGAGGGCGAGCTGTACGCGCTCGGCCAGCGCATGGGCTTCCTTCTCGAGCGCCCGACGCTCGAGATCGATGCCAATCCGATGAGCCCGGCCACGGTGATTGCCGCCCTCAAGCAGGCTTGCGCGCAGATCGAAGCCGACTTCAAGGTGCGCCTCACGCTGCTGCGCCAGCTCGAGCAGCACGCCGTGCGCGACCTGCAGCAGGTCTATCAGGATCTCAATTCGCATCTGGTCGAGCGGCACATCCTTCCCGAAATTCGCGCCACCGCTCCGCGCGCCGCGGCGCAGAACTCGCGTCCCAAGCCGCAGAGCGCGCCGGCCCCGGCACCGCCACCAGCACCGGCGTCCGTTGCACCGGCCGACGTCTATCGCGCGCTCGCGCAAATCCTGGGACAGGCGCAGGGTGTCGCGGGAACGGGAACGGGAACGGGAACTGGGGCCCCATCGCCGGCGCCGCAAGCGTTTGTCGCCGAGCTCACGCGCATGCATCGCGACGCCGGTCCGATGATCACCGCTGCCGACGAGATCCTGGTGAATGTGGTGAAGGGCCTCAAGGCGGCACCGCAGAGCGCCTCGCTCAGCTCAGTCGACGCGATGACCATCGACATCGTCGCGATGCTCTTCGACTACATCTTCGACGACCGCCACATTCCCGCCAGCGTGAAGGCGGTGCTCGGACGCCTGCAGATTCCGACGCTCAAGGTTGCCCTCCTCGACAAGAGCTTCTTCTCGTCGAAATCGCATCCCGCGCGGCGCTTGCTCGATCGCCTTGCCGAAGCCGCTTTCGGCGTGGACGAGGCCTATCCGCAAGGGGGCGCAACGCTTGCCATGATCGAGAAGATCGTGGCGCGCGTCCTCGACGAGTTCGACAGCGACCTTGCGCTATTCGAGGCGCTCGTGCACGAAGTGGAGGCGTTCATCGACGAACGCTCCCACGCCGAAACCGAGCTGGTCGAGCGTACGGTTCGCGTCATCCAGGATCGCGAGCGCGAGGAAATCGCGCAGATCGCCGCGGAAGAGGTCGTCGCCCGCCGCATCCAGGCGCACGCGTGGGTGCCGGTATCGGTGCGCGAGATGCTGGTCGAAACGTGGGTGCGCGCGCTCGCGAAAACGCACATCGCGGAGGGCGAAGGCTCGTCGCGCTGGCAGGCGTTGCTCGCCACCATGGATGACCTGCTGTGGAGCGTCGAGCCGAAGGTCGTCGCAGAGGACCGCAAGCGCCTGGTGACGATGTTGCCGGGCATGCTCAAGCAGGTGCAGGACGGGTTGCACAGGGGTGGGCTCGGCGACGAGCGACGCAGCGTGTTCCTCGGCTCGCTCGTCGACTGCCACGCGATGGCGGTGAAGGCCGGGCTGCGCGGCATGGGCCTCATTCCGGAAATGCCGGTGGCGCCCGTCGAACCGGCTGCGGCACCCGAACTGGAGCGCTCAGTGGTCCCCGCCGGCGACCTGCAGGTCGAGGAAATCCGCTTGCGCACGCCGCGCGGCATGACCGGCACGCGCAACGTCTTCACGCGGACCGGGATCTGGACCAACCTCCAACGCGGAACGTGGGTGGAATTCTCCAGTGCGGGCACGGTATCGATGCGGGCTCGCCTCACCTGGATCAGCCCCGCCAAGGGCGTCTACCTCTTCACCAATCCGCTCTCGGCGTCGAACGCGGTGTCGATCTCGCCCGACGCGCTCGCCGAGCAGATGCGCCTGGGCGAGGCGCGCATCATCGACGACGCACCCTTGCTCGATCGCGCCGTCGATTCGATGTTTGCGAGCTTGAGCGCCGCGCACGCTCAGGGATAGAAGAGCAGCAGCTCGTAGCCGGTCGCCTTGATGCTGCGCGTCTCCAGCCGCAGCTGGATCGCGAGCTCGGCCCCGGCGGCGAGGACCTCGCCGGCTGCCACCGGCCGTCCGAGGTACTCGCTCGGCCGAAGCACGCGGCGCGCGGCCGCCTGTCCCGTGAGGTCCGTGAGCGTGAGCTCCAGGTACGGGTATTCCTGCGCCGCGGTCGCGAGATTGCGGATGCGCGCGCCGAGCGCGATCTGATTGGGCTTTCCGGGGATCTCGAGGAGCTCGGAATCCTCGAGCTTGAGGAGGGCATCGTTGTTAGGCCAAGGAATCGCGCAGCCGAACGCGCTGCATACCGATTCGAGCGGCGGACGCAGCACCGGGTAGCGTTGAGCGATGGTGCCGCGCAGCGCGAAGGTAATCTCCCCCGCGAACACGATGGCGAGCATCACCGCGGCGAATGTCCACGCGCGCGCCGGCCGCTTGGGCGGCGGAACTTCGACCTCAAAGGCGGCGGCGATCGGCCGCCTGGGCTTGGTTTCGAGCGGCTTCGAATCCGGATTCGACAGCTTGGAGATCGTGCCTTGGGGAGGCGGCGGAGGCGGCGGTGGTTTCTCGGCGGGCAGCTCGGATGCGGGGTCGGGAAGCTCCTCGAGCGGGACCGATTCGCTCTCCTCGATGGGCTTCGTGACCTTGAGCTCGGCCTCGCGCGCTGCGAGCAGGCGCGATCCCGTGTCGTCATCCGGATAGCGTTCGAGCGCCTCGAATCCGTTGAAGATGTTGCGGCAGCGGCCGCAGCGCACTTGTCCCTGCTTCGCATTGAGCTGCGGCGGCGTCACGCGAAAGCGTGCGAGGCAATGAGTGCAGGTGGTGATGAGCATCGGCTATGCGCGCCGCGTTCCCGCGAGAAGGATCCAACCTTCGTCGCGCGAATCGACCTCGAGCGTCGCCCACGGCGCGTATGCCGTCGCAACTTCCTCGGCTTGCGCTTCGAGGATGCCCGAAAGCCCAATGAGTCCGCCCGCGGCGGTATGGGCGGCGAGGAGCGGGGCGAGCATTCGCAGGGGATTGGCGAGGATGTTGGCGACGGTGAGCCGCGCGACGCCGGGAATGCTACGTTCGGCTGAAACGACGTTCAATGCAACGCCATTGCGCACGGCATTGTAGCTTGCCGATTCCAGCGCCAACGGGTCGATGTCCACGCCGATCGCCGCGGCGGCGCCCAGCCGCAGCGCCGCGATGCCGAGAATGCCGGATCCGCAACCATAGTCGAGCACTGTGTCGCTCGCGCTCACGTGGCGCTCGAGCCAGGCGAGGCATAGGCGCGTGGTCGGGTGGCTGCCGGTGCCGAAGGCGGCACCGGGATCGAGCACCAGGTTGACGGCGCCCGGTTCCGGCGCGGTGTGCCACGTCGGCACGATCCAGATCCGGGTGCCGGCCTTGATGGGCGCGAATTGGCGTTGGGTCTGCGCGACCCAATCGGCCTCTTCGAGGCGATCGAGGCAGGTGGCGCCGACCGTCTCCGCGCCCGATCGGCGAACGGCCGCATCCAGGGCAGCCGCCGCATCGGCGCGCTCGGCAAACAACGCGCTCACGCGGCAGCACGGCCACGCCGAGGCGTCGGCGCCGGGCTCACCGAAGACGGCGTGCTCGCGCTCGGTACCCGCGTCCGCATCGGCAACGTCCACGGCGATCGCGCCTTCTTCTTCGAGCGCGTCCGCGAGCGCCGCGGCGTGAATTCCCGCCACCACGACCGCGACCCGCTCCCAGGCCATCCTAAGTCTCTGCCTGGATCGATTTGAGCGCCGCGATCTTTTCCTCGAGGTAGTGGATGTTCACGCCGCCGCGAATGAAGGCCGCGTCGTTCATGAGCTCCTGGTGCAGCGGGATATTGGTCTGGATCCCCTCGATCACCATCTCCGAGAGGGCGACGCGCATGCGCGCGATCGCCTGCTCACGCGTGTCCCCATAGGCGATGAGCTTGCCGATGAGCGAGTCGTAGTGGGGCGGAACGTAGTAGTTGGCGTACACGTGCGAGTCGTAGCGAATGCCGGGGCCGCCGGCGACGTGGTATTGCGTGATGCGACCGGGCGAGGGAACGAACGTATAGGGGTTCTCCGCGTTGATGCGGCACTCGATCGCGTGGCCTTTCTTGACGACGTCCTTCTGGCGCAAGCTGAGCTTCATCCCCGCGGCGACCCGGATCTGCTCCTGGACGATGTCCACGCCCGTAATCATTTCGGTGACTGGATGCTCGACCTGAACGCGCGTATTCATCTCGATGAAATAGAACTCGTCGTTCTCGTAGAGGAACTCGAAGGTCCCCGCGCCGCGGTAGCCGATCTTGCGGCAGGCGTCGGCGCACCTTTCGCCGATGCGCTCGATCAGGCGGGCCTTCACCAGCGGCGCCGGCCCCTCCTCGATGATCTTCTGGTGACGGCGCTGCATGGAGCAGTCGCGCTCGCCGAGGTAGATCGCCTGCTTGTGCTCGTCGGCGAGCACCTGGATCTCGATATGGCGCGGGTTCTCGAGGAATTTCTCGAGGTACACCGTTGGATTGCCGAACGCGTTCTGCGCCTCGGTGCGCGTCATCGTGACTGCATTCACCAGCGCCGCTTCGGTGTGCACCACGCGCATGCCGCGTCCGCCGCCGCCGCCGGCCGCCTTGACGATCACGGGGTAGCCCACCGCCGCCGCGAGCCGCCGGATCTCCTTCGGATCTTCGGGAAGCGAGCCTTCGGAGCCGGGGACGACCGGAATGCCGACCTTCTTCATCGCGACCTTGGCCGCGACCTTGTCCCCCATGGTGCGGATCGACTCGGCACGCGGTCCGATGAAGACGAATCCGGAGTTCTCGACGCGTTCGGCGAAATCGGCATTCTCCGAAAGGAAGCCGTAGCCGGGATGGATCGCCTGCGCGTCCGTCACCTCCGCCGCGCTGATGATCGCCGGGATGTTGAGGTAGCTGTCGCGCGAGGGCGCGGGCCCGATGCATACCGACTCGTCGGCGAGCATCACGTACTTTGCGTCCGCGTCCGCCTCCGAATGGATCGCGACCGTCTTGATCCCCATCTCGCGGCAGGCGCGCTGGATGCGCAGGGCGATCTCGCCCCGATTGGCGATCAGGATTTTCTCGAACACGGTTCTGCTACTCGATCAGAAAGAGCGGCTGCCCGTACTCGACGGGCTGGCCGTTCTCCACCAAGATCGCCTTGATCGTGCCGGAGAAGTCGGATTCGATTTCGTTGAGCAGCTTCATGGCCTCGATGATGCAAAGGGTCTGGCCCTTGGACACCGATTGGCCGATTTCGACAAACGGCGGGGCGCCCGGCGACGGCGCCCGGTAGAAGGTCCCGACCATCGGCGACTTCAGCGTATGGCCAGCGGGTTGCGCCGCGATCGGGGCCGCCGCGGGCAGCGCACCCGGCGCGGAAGCGCCTGGGCCCGTGGCGTAGGCCTGCATCGCGGGCGACGTCATGATCACCGGCTGGGGCGCCGCGATCTGTCGGCTGATGCGCACCTTCTCCTCGCCCTCGGTGATCTCGATCTCGCCGATCCCGGATTCCTGCACAAGGTCGATGAGCTTCTTCAGCTTCCTCAGGTCCATTCGCAGCTCCTTGCGTCAGGTGGTGCGTTCGCGAACCGACCGGATCGCCGCGTCCAGCGCCAGTTCGTAGACCATCGGACCGAGGCCGGCGATCACGCCCGCCGCCAGGTCCGAGAAGTACGAGTGGTGCCGAAACGGTTCCCGCGCGTGGATGTTGGAAAGGTGCACTTCGATGAACGGAATGCGCACGGCCGCCAGCGCGTCGCGCAGCGCGACGCTGGTGTGGGTGAAGGCCGCAGGATTGATGATGATGAAGGCCGTCTGGTCCTTCTGCGCCGCGTGGATGCGTTCGATCAGGGGCGCCTCGGCGTTGCTCTGGAACGCTTCCACCTCCACGCCGGCGGCCCGTCCGCGTTCGACCAGGCGCTGGTTGATCGCCTCGAGCGAGTCGCTTCCGTAGTGATGGGTTTCGCGCTGGCCCAGGAGGTTCAGGTTGGGGCCGTGCAGGACCAGAATCTTGGACATGGGCGGCGAGTTTGCCGCAAGTCGCTGCAAGATGTCCAGAATTAGCCGAAGTTGCGGCAAAACCACGGATGTTGCGCTTTTGGCCCTCGCCGTTTCAGGCATGAAACGCGCTTCGAGGTCATGCGGGATTGCGCCGCACGCGCATCATGGAAATTTTAGAAGATATTGTCAGAAATTACTTAGCTTTCCCAGTAATTAAGCGAAGTTTCGACCCCAAACTGTCCTCGGTGTAAGGGCCCACTCGGCCTTCCAGCACCTGTCCGCCACGATCAATGATGACGGTGTGTGGAAGGACACCGAGGTGATTGCCAAGGCGGCGTGAAAGCTCGCCGACCGTCTCGCCGCCAACCCAGAGGGGGTAGTTGATCGCCAATTCGCGCCCGAAGCGCTCGACCTTTCCGGCATCGTCGTCGGCGAGCCCTACGAACTGCACGCCTTCGTCTCGCCAGCGCTGCTGGAGCCGCGCGAAGGCGGGCATCTCCTCGCGGCAGGGCACGCACCAGGTCGCCCAGAAATTGAGCACAAGGATCTTTGCCTGGAATTCACCCAGCGCGTGGGATACGCCCGCGGTATCGGTGAACGACGCTGCAAGCAGCGCCCCGGGGGCGACCTGGGATGCCGTTTCCTGAGCGGGTGGGGCGTTCGTATCCCGCGCGGCCCACCAAAGCATGCTGCCGGCGGCCACGGCGAGCACGGCCACGCCGCAGAAGAGCAGGCGCGGGCTCACCGGGCGGGGGAGATCGGACCGATCGTCAGGCCCCGGGCGCTGCGGCCGGGCGGCACTCGCTCTCGACCCAGCGAAGGTAGTCGGCGAATCCGTGCTCGATGGGCCATGCGATGATCTCCGGCACGGAATAGGGGTGACGCTCGCGGATCGCGCGCTCGAGCTCGGCGTAGCGCTCGCGTGTGGACTTGAGGAGTAGCGGGACCTCGGTCGCCTCTTCCTCGCGTCCTTCCCATCGATAAAACGAGGTCGCGGGCGAAAGAACGTTCGCGCATGCGGCCAGTCTGAGGTGGACCAATTCGCGCGCGAGATTGAAAGCGGACGCGGAGTCGGGTAGGTTTGTCAGTACGGCGATGACGGCCATCGGCAGACCCCGGCGGCGGCGCGGCGAGACAGCGAAGGATGCGACGTGAAGCGGTTCTTGTTGATCGGAATCTTACTGGGTTTCCCCCTCCTCGAGGTCCTGGTGCTCGTTCGCCTCAGCGAAACGATGGGCTGGTGGATCCTCGCGTGGGTCGTTCTCGCCGCATGCGCCGGCATGGCGCTCATCAAGGAAGCGCGCTTCGCGCTGCTCGCGCGCCTCGCGGCCGGATTCGCGCAGGGGAGCTTCTCGATCGTGGCGCTCACGGACAGCGCACGCACCGTGCTCGCCGGACTTTTCCTCATTTTCCCGGGTGTGGTCTCCGACCTCATTGCCCTCACGCTGCTGCTTCTTCCCGGACCCAAAGCCATCGTCGAGACGGGCTCGATCCGTGAGATGCGCGGCTCGGTCATCGACGGGGAGTTCCGCCGCACCCGTTGACTTGGCTGACACCCCGGTGTCCGTCCGCACGGTTCGCCTCGAGCCCAGCGGCCACACCTTCGGCGTAGCACCCGGGGAAACCATCCTCGACGCGGCCCTGCGCCAGGGCATCGGCCTTCCTTACGGTTGCCGCAACGGCGCGTGCGGCGCGTGCAAGGGCATCCTGCGATCCGGCGAGCTTGTCTATGGCGAATACCAGGAACGAGCCCTTCATTCTGCCGATCGGGCCGCCGGGAAGGCGCTCACCTGCTGCACGCAACCGCTCGGCGACATCGTCTTCGAGGTCCGCGAGCTCGCCGGCGCGAAGGATCTCGCCATCCGCACGCTGCCCTGCCGCGTCGAACGCATCGACAAGCGCGCCGACGAGGTCGCGATCCTCTATCTCAAGCTACCCGCCGGCGAACGCCTCCAGTTCCTCGCAGGACAATACGTCGATGTCCTGCTGAAGGAGGGCAAGCGGCGCAGCTTCTCGCTGGCCAACGCCCCGCACGACGACCAATTCCTGCAGCTCCACGTGCGCAATACGCCTGGCGGCGCTTTCTCGCGTTTCGTGTTCGAGGAGATGAAGGAGCGGGCGATCCTTCGCTTCGAGGGGCCGCTCGGGACGTTCTTCTTGCGCGAGGATTCCGACAAGCCGATGGTGTTCGTCGCGGGTGGCACCGGGTTCGCGCCCATCAAGGCGATGATCGAACACGCGTTCCACCACGGCGTCGACCGCCCGATGACCCTTTACTGGGGCGCTCGCTTACCCAAGGACCTGTACCTGCCCGAGGTGCCTTCCCAGTGGCAGCAGGCGCACGCGAACTTCACCTTCATTCCGGTGATCTCCGAGCCGCTGCCTGACGATGCATGGCGTGGGCGGACGGGCCTCGTGCACCAGGCGGTGCTCGACGATTTCGACAGCCTCGCGGGCTACCAGGTCTATGCGTGCGGTGCGCCCGCAATGACCGACATCGCGAAGCAGACGTTCGTGGAGCAGAGGGGATTGCCCGAGGACGAGTTCTACTGCGACGCGTTTACGCCTTCGGTGGACCCCAAGAGGTAAAGGGGATAGACCTCGGTTTACGCCTTTGCCCGGTTTGAGGTCTGTCCCCTGTTCTTGGCGCTTTCTTCCTCGCGCTGGCGCAGCACCCTCCGCTGCACCTTTCCGGTTGTCGTCATCGGCAGCTCGGACACGAATTCGATCTCGCGCGGCTGTTGATAGGGTGCGAGATGCCGCTTCACATGCTCGCGCAGCGCGTCCTTGAGCGATTCCGACGGCGCTTGCCCGGGCGCGAGCAGCACGAAGGCCTTCACGATCGAGCCGCGCGTCTCGTCGGGGCTCGGCACGATCGCGCAGTTCGCCACCGCCGGATGCTTCGCAAGGCAGTTCTCGATCTCGGCCGGGCCGATGCGATACCCGGCGCTCTTGAACATGTCGTCGGAGCGGCCCTGGTACCAGAGGTACCCGTCTTCGTCCATCGAGGCCTCGTCGCCTGTCCGGCACCAGTCGCCGGAGAATTTCCTCGCGGTCGCCGCGTCGTTGCGCCAGTAGCCCAGGAAGAACACGGGATCGGGAGTGCCGTCGAGCCACTTGCGGTGCACCGCGACTTCGCCCACGACTCCGCGTGCCACTTCGCCTCCTTCGCCATCGATCACGGCGATTCGATGGCCGGGATACGGCCGGCCCATCGACCCGGGCTTCACCGGCCAAAGCGTGTGCGAATTGCCGACGATGTAGTTCATTTCCGTCTGGCCGAAGATCTCGTTCACGGTGACGCCGAGCTCCTCCCGCGCCCAATGAAACACCGCCGGCCCGACGGGCTCGCCGCCGCTCATGAGTGAACGCAGGTCGAGCCGGTAGCGGCGGCGCGGTGCGGGCGCGGTGCGCATCATCATCTTCAGCGCTGTCGGGAAGAGGAATGTGTTGCGCACCGCGTACTTCTCCAGGAGCCAGAACGCCTTCTCGGGGTCGAAGCGGCCGCGGTAGCCGAGGATCGGATGCCCATGGTAGAGCGTCGGCATCAGCGCGTCCCACAGCCCGCCGGTCCACGCCCAGTCCGCGGGTGACCAGAAGTAGTCGCCCTCGCGCGGGAATCCGTCGTGCGAATACTCGAATCCGGCAAGGTTGCCGATCAGCGCACGATGCGCGAGCAGCGCGCCCTTCGGTGGTCCCGTGGTGCCGCTCGTGTAGATGATCGCGGCGGAGTCCTCGGCGCGCGTGGCCGCCGGCGCGAATTCGGCTGCGGCTTTCGCGAGCACGGTGTCCCACGCGAGGGTGCCGCTCTCGCGTGCGCCGGCGACGCCGATCACGTGCGCGAGAGCCTCGAGCCGCGGCCGCACTGGCCAGAGATTCGCGAGCGTCTGCGGATCGACGATCGCCACCTTGGCGCCGCTGTCGGCGAGCCGGTACTCGAGCGCCTCCGGGCCGAAGAGGAAAGATAGCGGCACGGCGACCGCGCCCATCTGAAAGAGCGCGAGGTAGGTGACGATCGTCTCGGGGCGTTGCGGGAGGATGAGGGCCACGCGATCGCCGCGCGCCACGCCCAGGGCGGCAAGCGCGTTCGATAGCCGGTTTGCGGCTTGCTGCAGGTCCCAGAAAGTGAACGCGGCGGTGGCGCCGTCCTCATCCTCCCAGTTGAGCGCGAGGCGGAAGCGGTCCCGCGACCAGCGCGCGCAAGCCGACGCGGCGATATTGAAATCCGCCGGCACGCGCCAGCGAAAGCGCGCGTATTCCTCCGGATGCCGGTCGATCATCCGCGCCGCGCCGCGTCAGCGCGCGAGCGCAGCCTCGATATCCGCGAAAGTGCGGGCGACTTCGGTGGTCTGGAGCTCTACGCCGAGCTGGCGCGCGATCTGCGTGGCGGAGAAGAGGCCGCGAATGCACCGTCCCTGGTCCTCGGAAATCATCAGGTGCTGCCTGCGTACCGCGCGCATGGTCTCGACCACGTGGCCCACGCGCATGCTCGCGAGATCCTGCAGGGCCACTGCTTCGAGTTGCGAAGCGGGCGTCATGATGTCCTCGACACGAATCTCCGCGTGCGAGATCCCCCGTCCCTGCATGAAGCGCACCGGCTTCTCGCCGAGCAGGTCCGTGGCGGTGATTACCCCCCGCACCGCGCCAGCCGCGTCGACGACGAAGAGAAGTCGTACGCCGCGGCGGATCATCGTCCTGTGCGCCTCCTCGATGAATTCCTCGGGCGTCGTCGTGGCGACGGACACGTGCTGAAGGTCGGTCATCACCGCCAGCGCCGGATCGTCCAGGGTTACGCGAACGGGTGGCGTCGCGTCCGAAATCCGTGCGGCCGGCGCCAGCGGCACCAGGGTGAGGGTCGAATACTCGCGGGTCATTGCGGTCTCCTGTTGTTCGTCGTCAGCCGGCCAGCTCGGCGCTGCGCCGGAAATGGCGCACCGCCTCTTGCGGCTTGCCGATTCTTTCCATGAGCGCGGCGAGCGTCATGTGCCCATCGTGCGTGGGCTCGAGGGCGAGGCTCGCCTCGATGTAGCTCTGCGCCTTGCCCCATAGCTCCTGGCGCATGCAAAGCTTGCCGAGCGCGAGCAGCAGCGCCGGATCGCGCGCATGGTCGCGCAGCCACCTTTCGCCGCGCTGGATCTGGGGCAGCGCGTCGGCGCCGGCCGCTTCGCCGTAGAGAGCGACGAGGCTCGCGCTCCAGTCGCGCTCGAGCGTTTCCTCGATGATCGCCTGCGCCTCCGCCGTGCCGCCGAGCGCGAGATGATAGCGAGCGGCGGTTGCCGCAACGGCGGGATCGACGCGCATCTCCTGCGGCAGCTGCTTCCAGTAGGCGGCGAGCGCTTGCGAGTCCTGCGCCTTGCGGCTCAAGTTTCCCAGGTGCGCCGCGCGCCGCGCGGTCGATGCTTCCGCGGGACCGATCCCGCCGAGTTTCACCAGGGCGCTCGTTGTCGCGAGCACTTCATCCCAATCGCGCGTCGCCTGCTCGGCCTGGAGCTTGAGGCGCAGCAGCCGCAGGTTGCGTGCGTCGCGCGCCGAGAGGTCCTTCAGGACGGCGAGCGCCTCTTCGTGGCGGCCCTGCGAGACCAGGAGGTCGGCGAGCGTGGTGAGGCGTGCCTGGTCGACACCGGGCTCACCGCTTTTCGCCTGATCGAGGAAGAGCTCCCGCTCGCTGAAACGTCCCAGCTCGTGCGCGCTGCGCGCGGCGATGATCGCGGCCACGCCTTTCGTTTCATCACCGGTCAACGCCGTCGCCGCGCTCTTCTCGGCCGACGCGTAGCGGCCCTGGAAAAATGCGAGCAGCGCATCGTTCAACGATTGGCGCAGGCGCGAGCGGGCGCGCTCCTCCCGATAGGCGCGCACGCGCGCGGGAATCGCCACCAGGGTGGCCACGAGCCGCGTGAGGAAGTAGAACGCGAAATAGCCGGCGAGGACGAGGAACACCAGCAGGTTGAGCGAGAGCTCGATGCGGTAGGGGGCGGCGACGATCACCACGTAGCCCGTCGACTGGCGCGCGATCAGCGCGATGCCGACCGCCACGGCGGCGAGGAGGACCGACCAGATGGCGAGGCGCATCGCTATCTGGCCTTTTCGCGCGCCGCGCGCGCCGTGCGCACCGCCGCGAGGCTGGCGTTGATATCCGGCACGCCGATCGCGATGGGGCTGTCGGCGATCTGTTTGACGGCCGTGAGCGCGGCGAGAGTCGCCTTCGCCTTCGGATCGAAGTACTTGGCGATCCACGCCTGGGTGGCGCGCAGGTCCTCGCGGAACGTGGCCTCGTCGCGCGCGAGCAGCGCCATGCGCGCGGCAAGGAGCCGCAGCTTGAGATTCTCGCGCAGGAAATAGCTTTGCGCCGGCGCAAGCAGCGCGGTATCGGGCGTTTCGAGCTCGCGGATCCGCACCAGGCCCTTCATCTCTTCCCAGAAGTCCCGCGCGACGCGCGTCACGCCGGTCTCCTCGAGCGCCTTGGCGCGGGCCACCATGCGCGATGCCGCGAGCGTCTCCGCGATGGGCAGCGGCAACGTGTCGGTCTGCGCGATGAGCCCGTCGATCTTCACGGCGAGCCCGACCGTGTCGACGACGGGCACGGCCTTCAGGCGCTCCATGTCCTGTGCGATGGCGCGGCGCAGCGGCGCGGCCGCGAGCTTCTCGGCGCGCGCGAGCCGCTGGTCCGCGGCCTGCAATGCCGCGAGCGCCCCGCGCACGTTGCCGGCGAGCTGCAGCTGCTGGCTCGCGAGGACCAGCAGCTGCTCGACTTCCGAGAGCACGCGGTCGTCGGCATTGCGCGAAAGCTCGCGATACATCTCCTCGAGCGCGACGCGCTGCTCCTGGGTATCGGCGACGCGCGCCTCGAGCTCGGCGATGCGTCCCTGGGCCTCCTTGAGGGCCGCCTGCGTCTGCGCGAGCGTCGCCTTCGAGAGCGAGGACTCGGCGCCCAGCTCCGCGATGCGCCCGCCCGCGGAGAGCTCGAGCGAGCGCACGCCGAGGCGCGCATCCCAGGCGAGCCAGGCGAAAAGCGCCGTCACCACGAGCGCGATCGCGCCGAGCGCGCGTGCTTCGCGATCGTGCGTGCGCCGCGCGGGTTGCGCGATCGGATGATTCGTGGCGGGCGCCGGCAAGTCGCTCATGTCCTCACTCGCAGGCCGGCCAACGCTCGCGGAATGCCTTCGGCGCCGGGCGGCGCGACCAGCACGCCGGCGAAGCGGCGCGCGAGCGGATGCGAAGCGACCGTTGCATGCGGCACGACGAGCGTGGTGGAAGCGAGGTGCGTCGCGCCCTCGGCGCCGATCATCTCGACGAAATTCTCGAGCGTCTCCGCGCTCAAGACGCTCACCGCCTGGATCTCGCCACGCGTCCACGCCCCGACAAGCGGCGCCGCGTCGCCGGCCGGCCGAACCCTTCGATAGCACTCCACATAGGTCACGCGCGCTCCCCGGGCTTCGAGCGCTTCCTTGAGGAGCTCGCGCCCACCTGTGCCCCGGAAAATGAGGATATTCCGACCTTCGACCGCCTTCAATTCGTCCTGCGCCAGCAGCGCCTCGCTGTCGTGGCGCTCCCGGGGTGAGATCACCCGCGTGAATCCCGAGTTCCTGAGCGCCTCGGCGGTCGCCTCGCCGATCGCCGCAACGCGCGGGCCCGCGGGCCATCCGCCGCGGCGCTTCACGAGCGCAACGCCGCGTTCGACCGCGTTCGCGCTCACGAAGATGGCGAGATCGCACCCCGGCAGCGCCGCGAGAGCAGTGTCGAGCGCGGGCGAGTCGCCGACCGCCTCGATCGCGAGCGCAGGAAACACGAATGCCCGCGCGCCGTGGCGGGCGAGCGACTCGGCGAGCGCTTCGGCAGCCGCGCGCGGGCGCGTGATCACCACGCCGAGGCCCTGCAGAGCAGGCTCGGCGCTCATGCGGCGCGTCGCGAAAGCATGTCGAGAATCTCGCGACCGCCCGCGGCGAGCAGGCGCTCGCCGAGTTGCGCGCCGACCATTTCCGCTTGGTCGGACTCGCCCCGCGCGCTTTCGCGCACGATGCGGGTCGCGTCCGGAAGGCCAATGAAGCCCTCGAGCGTGAACGATCGCCCGCTCACCTGCGCGAGGCCCCCGAGCGGTACTTCGCAGCTCCCCTCGACGACGCGTCCGAGCGCGCGCTCGGCGCGCGCGGCGATCGCCGTCGCGGCATCCTCGAAAGCGGCGAGCGCAAGGGCGAGGTCGGCGCGCTTCTCGAGGAACTCGATCGCGAGGATGCCCTGCGCGATCGCCGGGAGCGCGATCGACGCGGGCACGATCGCCCTCACGCGCTCGTCGAAACCCAGCCGCCGCAAGCCGGCGACGGCGAGGATGATGGCGTCGTATTCGCCGCGATCGAGCTTCGCGAGGCGCGTGTTGACATTGCCGCGCAGCGCCTGGAAAACGATCTTCGGGAAAGCGCGCCGCAGCTGGCATTCGCGCCTCAAGCTCGAGGTGCCGACCACCGCGCCTGCGGGCAGCGCCTCGAGGGACGCGTGGCGCCGGGACACGAACGCATCGAGCGGGTCCTCGCGCGCGCCGAACGTCGTCAGCACGAATCCCGCGGGCAGCTCCATCGGCACGTCCTTCATCGAGTGCACCGCGATGTCGGCGCGATCCTCGGCGAGCGCGACCTCGAGCTCCTTCACGAAGAGACCCTTGCCGCCGACCTCCGCGAGCGGGCGATCGAGGACACGGTCTCCCTTCGTGGTCATGCCCACGATCTCGACGGCGAGGCCCGGGTGGCGGACCTTGAGCGCGGCGGCGACCAGGTTCGTCTGCCGCATCGCGAGCTGGCTTTCGCGCGTGGCAATGCGGATGCGGTCGGCAGTGGCGCCCATCGGGGCCGGAAAGGAAAGATTGCGGGGAGAAATTTTATCATGCGCGAGGGGGCCGATTTTCAGGAATGGCCGGGGCAAAGTGTTGTCCCAAGGCTAGAATCGACCTCTTCCGCTCGCCTCCCCGAGCGCCGATGACCCGCATGAACGCCCGTCTGCGCGAAATCCCTTACAACTACACGTCGTTTTCCGACCGGGAAATCGTCATGCGGCTTCTCGGCGAGGATGCCTGGGGCACGCTGGACGAGCTTCGCACCGAACGCCGCACCGGGCGCTCCGCGCGCATGCTCTACGAGGTCCTCGGCGATATCTGGGTCGTCAATCGCAACCCCTACCTGCAGGACGATCTGCTCGACAGCCCCCGGCGCCTGAACCTGCTGGTCGAAGCGATGCACCATCGCCTGAACGAGATCGAGAAGCGGCGCACGGGCGATGCGTCCGCGCGCGACACGAAGGTGGATGAACTTTTGCACGCGGCACGCTCGGCGGTCGCGGCATTCGAGAACCAGTACGCTGAAACGCGCAGCCTGCGCCGCAAGGTGATGCGTCGTTTGGGAGCGATCACGCGCCGCGACAATATCCAGTTCGACGGCATGGCGCGCGTTTCCCACGTCACCGACGCGACCGACTGGCGCGTCGAGTATCCGTTCGTCGTGGTCCACCCCGACACCGAGGACGAATGCGCGCCCATCGTGAAGGCGCTCACCGATCTCGGGCTCACCATCATTCCGCGCGGCGGCGGAACCGGGTATACGGGGGGCGCGATTCCGCTCGATCGGCTTACCGCGGTGGTCAACACCGAGAAGCTCGACACGCTGGGCGCCATCGAGCAACGCGTGCTGCCTGGAACTTCCGGGCCGTGCGCGGTGATTCGCTGCGGCGCGGGCGTGGTCACCAAACGCGTGATGGAAGCCGCCGAAGCCGCTGGTCTGGTGTTCGCGGTCGATCCGACATCGGCGGACGCCTCGTGCATCGGCGGAAACGTCGCGATGAATGCGGGCGGCAAGAAGGCAGTGCTCTGGGGCACGGCCCTCGACAACCTGGCGAGCTGGCGCATGGTCGGGCCCGATGCGTCCTGGATCGAGGTCGAGAGGCTCGAGCACAACCGCAGCCGCATCCACGACGCGCCGCTCGCGCGCTTTCGCATCCGCCGGTTCGAACCCGACGGCAGCACGTTGCGTGGCGAGGAGACGCTCGAGGTCGAAGGAAAGCGCCTGCGCAAGGAGGGCCTGGGCAAGGACGTGACCGACAAGTTCCTGGGCGGCGTACCCGGGGTGCAGAAGGAAGGCTGCGACGGGCTCATCACCTCGGCGACTTTCATCCTGCACCGCATGCCGAAACACATCCGCACGGTGTGCCTCGAATTCTTCGGCGACGTGAAGCGCGCCGTGCCCGCGATCGTCGAGATCAAGAGCTACCTCGACCAGCATCCCAAGGCGATCCTCGCCGGGCTCGAGCACTTGGACGAGCGCTACGTGAAGGCCGTCGGCTACGCGACCAAGGCGAAGAGCCGCGGGCGCCCGCGTATGGTGCTCATCGGCGACATCGTGAGCGACGACGAGAACGCGGTGGCCGAAGCGGCGTGAGCGCCGAGAGCCGCAAGCGCTTCTGGCTCGACCGCGCGCGCACCGCGGCGATCTCGAAGCACACCAACGCCTTCAAGATCAACGAGGACGTGGTGATCCCCCTCGAGCGCCTCGGCGAATACACCGACGCGATCGAGCGCATCAACATCGAGTTCTCGATCGCCAACAAGTTGAAGCTCGTCGCGCGGCTCGCCGCGCTTGTCGAAGGCGACCTTCCGACGCATCAGGACGCGAAGGTCGAGCGCGCTGTCCTCTACGGCGACCGACCGGCGCAGGCGCTCGACCTTCTGCACCGCACCGCGCGCCGCTGGACGCACATTCTCGAGAGCCTCGATCGCGCGGTCGGCGAGGTGCGCACCGACCTCGAGGGACTCGGCGTCGACCCCACCGCGCTCGGAGACGATCGCGAGGAGACGCTCTTTTCGCGCGTGCAGCTGCACGAGCTCGTGATCTCGTGGAAGCGCGAGCTCCTCGAGCCGCTGAGGAGGATCTTCGCCGGGCGCGACTTCGAGCCGATGATGGCCGCGGTCGAAGCGGTGCACAAGGATGTGCTTCGCGGCCGCGTATTCGTCGCGTTGCACATGCACGCGGGCGACGGCAACGTGCACACCAACATCCCGGTCAACTCCGACAACTACGAGATGCTGCACGAGGCGACCGAAGCGGTGGCGCGCATCATGAAGCTCGCGCGCGCGCTCGACGGCGTGATCTCCGGCGAGCACGGCATCGGCATCACCAAGCTCGAATTTCTCACGTCCGAGGAGGTCGAGGCGTTCGCCGCCTACAAGCGCAAGATCGACCCCGAGGGCCGGTTCAATCGTGGCAAGCTCCTGCCCGGCGCCGACCTTCGCAATGCGTACACGCCATCCTTCGCGCTGATCGGCCACGAGTCGCTCATCCTCGAGCAGAACGAAATCGGCGCGATCGCCGAGATGTTCAAGGACTGCCTGCGCTGCGGCAAATGCAAGGCGCCGTGCTCCACGCATGTTCCACGGGCGAACCTGCTCTACAGCCCGCGCAACAAGATCCTCGCGACCTCGCTTCTCACGGAGGCGTTCCTCTACGAGGAGCAGACGCGCCGCGGCGTGAGCATCCGCCACTTCGACGAGTACGGCGACGTGGCCGACCATTGCACGGTCTGCCACAAGTGCAAGTCGCCCTGCCCGGTCGACATCGACTTCGGCGACGTCTCGATCGCCATGCGCAACCTCCTCGCGAAACTGCGCAAGCGCCGCATCAACGTCGGGACGTGGGCGTCGCTGCAATTCCTGAACGCGCAGGATCCCGCGAAGATCAAGATGATCAAGGCGGTGATGATCGACTTCGGCTATTCGGCGCAGCGCCTCGCGAACAAGCTCTGGGGGCGTACGCCCTTCGTCCAGCGCCAGACGCGCCGTCCGCCGGAGACGGTCGGGCGAGCGCCGCTCGCCGCGCAGGTGATCCACTTCATCAACAAGCCGATGCCGGGCAACCTGCCGAAGAAAACGGCGCGCGCGCTCCTCGACGTCGAGGATCCGGCGATGGTGCCGATCATCCGCGATCCCGCGAAGGTGAGCGAGGAGTCGGATGCCGTCTTCTATTTCCCGGGCTGCGGATCCGAGCGCCTCTTCGGCCAGGTGGGGCTCGCCACCCAGGCGCTCCTCTATCACGCCGGAGCCCAATGCGTGCTCCCGCCGGGATACCTCTGCTGCGGCTATCCGCAGACATCCGCCGGCCGCGCCGACCAGGGCGAGAGAATCACCATCCAGAATCGCGTGCTCTTCCACCGGGTGGCGAACACGCTCAACTACCTCGACATCAAGACCGTGGTCGTTTCCTGCGGCACTTGCATGGACCAGCTGCAGAAGTACGAATTCGACAAGATCTTTCCCGGTTGCCGCCTCCTCGACATCCACGAATACCTCATGGAAAAGGGCCTCGCGCTCGAGGGCGTGAAGGGAGTGCGCTACATGTACCACGACCCCTGCCACACGCCGATGAAAACCTACCAGCCGCTCGATGTCGTGAAGCGGCTCACCGGCCAGGACGTCCCGCTGAACGACCGTTGCTGCGGAGAGTCGGGCACGTTCGCGGCGACCCGGCCGGACATCGCCACCCAGGTGCGCTACCGCAAGGAAGAGGAGATGGTGAAGGGTGCGGGGAAGCTGCGCGCCGACGGCTTCGACGGCGAGATCAAGGTGCTTACCTCGTGCCCTTCGGCCGACTACATCGTCGTCGAGATGGCGCGCCACCTGCTGGGCGAGGGCTGGATGAAGGACTTCGTCGAGAAGGCGCGGCGCGGAGGGATCGAGCGCGTCCTCCTGTGACGCAGTCCCTTGCCAGCCCCGGGTCCCGCGTCCAGAATTCATCGACATGATCCCCGACCCGACATCGGCCCACAACCGCTGCGAGTTCTGCAACAGCCCGGGTGGCGCGGTGCTGTGGCAGGACGAACTCTGCCGCGTCGTGCGTGTCGATGAGCCGGACTATCCCGGATTCTGCCGCGTCATCGTGAAGCGACATGCGCGCGAGCTGACGGATCTCGACGAAGGGGAGCGCGCGCGGCTGATGAACGTGGTCTTCGCCGTCGAAAGGGTCGTGCGTGAAACGATGCAGCCCCACAAGATGAACCTCGCGAGCCTCGGCAACATGGTGCCGCATGTTCATTGGCACGTGATCCCGCGCTTCGAGGACGACCGGCACTTCCCCGGCCCGGTCTGGGCAGCGCCCCAACGCGAGGCGACGGTTCCCGACGAGCGCCGCGCGCGAGCCGCCGGGATCGCGACGGCCCTCCTCGAGAGCCTGGAAGGCTGATGGCCTCGACGCCACCCGGCAGTCCCAGCGAAGCCTCGTCGCTCTTCTTCGGCGACGCGCGGGCATGCAAGGCGTGGTTGAACAGCCTCGCGGTGAGCAATGTCGCGCAGACGCAGTCCGCGGTCCTCGACGCGCTGCGCGTCTTCAATCGCGCCGCCTTCGCGCCGCTCGAGCGCCTGAAGTGCTTGGAGCTCCTGCGCGACCGCGTTTCTTTCATGCTCGGCGAGCAGCGCACGCGCCAGTTCGCGAAGCCGCTGCCGATTTCGGCCCAGGACGGCGCCGCCTGGACCACGGGGCGCACGGTGCTCGAGGAAATGGAAACCGGCTACCGGCGCTGCCTCACGGAGCCCGAGCTGCAGCCGCACTTCGCGATCATCACCCACCGGACGATCCGCTACATCGGCGCGCAGATGCTGCTCCACGCGATCGTCTATCGACGCTTCGATCCCGCGCTCTGGATGCGCCTCCACCAGCAGTTCGCCGGCGCCGAGAAAGCAGGGCTTGCGAGCGAGCGCGTAAAGGATTCGCTCGATAGCGAAGGCGGCGCCTCGAACGTGACGGAAGCGTATGCGCAGGCCGTGCTGCTGCAAGCCGCGGGATTGCACGAGATGAGCCCGCCGCAGGTGCAATTCGCCGAGGCGCTGCTCAAGCTCTGGGGGCGCAAGGTGAAGGTGCTCGACCACGCGCCGGCGGAAAGCACGGCGTCGATATTGCCGCTCGTCGTCGACCTTGCACGCGCACAGGGCGCGGAGCCGCGGCCGCGCGATGCCCTGGGAGCGTCGCAACGCGTTCTCGATGTCGAGGGATTGTCGCGCAGCATGCGCCGGCGCATTCGCGCGCTGCAAAGCGGGGAGGACGTCGCCACGCTCGGGCTTCCCGCCGCCGCCACGGGGGTCGATCCGCTGAATGCGCTGCAGCGCCTTCTGAAGCGCTGGTGCGAGCCGGCATCGCCCGAGCCCGCGGGGCAGGCGCCCGCGGAAGCGGTGGCCGGACTCGTCTTCGGGCTGGCCAGCAGCCATTTCTTCCTCTCCGGCGGCAAGGCCTTCGAGCAGCCCGGCAAGGAGCGCGAGCTCACGAGCCAGGAGAAGCAGGACATGGAGGTCTTCGGCCGCGTGACGGAGCGCACGCAGAGCATGATGGTGCCGGCCGGGCAGAGCTACACCGTCGAGCCCTGGGACGCGATCGAGGAAGCGCCGGGCGCTTTGCGCTTGCGCCGCAGGCCCTCGGCCATCAAGGGCGCGGCGGTCGGCCGGCTCGTCGCCGTTCGTCGCGGGGACAGCGCGCCGTTCCACCTCGGCATGGTGCGCGCGCTCTTCAACGAGGACGATGGATTGGTGATGGCCTTGACCATCTTCCCCGGCGAGCCCGAACCGATCGCGGTGCGCACCGGCAATGCGCCATGGACGCAGGGCCTTGCGTTGCCTGCGATCGAGAAGCTCGCCGTCGCAGCCTCGATCGTGGTGCCCGGCGCGATGGCCTTTCGCGGACGCGCGATCCAGTTCTGGGCCGAGGGCGCGAAGGAACTGAAGGTCCAGGACATCCTCGAGCGCGGCGCCGACTTCGACCGCGTCACGGTGGCCTAAAGAAACGCTAGAAGGGTCCTCTCGCCGCGACTTTCTCGACCAGGGCGCGCATGCGTTCCGGGCTGCATGGCCGCTTCCACAGGACGTGAAGGTGCGGGTGCTGGGTCGGAACGAAACCCACGCGCAGGTTGACCTGGATCGAGCGCTTTTCGCCCATGTACGCAAACACGGCATCCACTTCGTCGAGCCGGCTGCACGTCGTGCGCATGATCCATTCCGCGAGACCCCCTTCCCTGCGTACAAAACTTGCCGTTTCGGAATCGAGCTTTCGGAAATGCATGGCCTCGACCACAAGCCCGCCCGCGAGGTATGCGTCGCCATAGCGCGTGTGGTGCACGTAGCCGATCGCCGACGGCTCGATACCCGGGCCTCGGCTCATGAGGATGAAATGGCGCGGGAACGCGGGGATCCGCAGATTGAAATGCTTCGCGAATAAGGAGCCCGCGAGCGAGCTCGCATCGCTGTCGTCCACCTCGACCAGGGAAAGGGTGCCCAGCTCGGCAATCGCAGCGCTCATCCGCATGCCTAGCTGGAGAGGATGGCCTCGAGCTCGGCGGCGGACTTCCAGTGCCATCCGCAAACGAAGCGTGGAAGACGCCAGAGGTCCGCGCCTTCGACGAGCGGGCGGGCTTCCGTGGTGAACGCCGCCCAGGTCTCGCTTTGCGCCGGAAAATACTCGTCGGCCAGGTAATCGCTCACCTGGCCATACGGGTACGCAAAGAGGCGGGCGGAATCCGGGCCCGCGTGTTCGCGGATGTGATGCGCGGCGGTGTCGACCTGGAGCCTCGCCTGTGCCGCCGTGCGGATCTTGCCGAAAGCCTCGATCAACTCCGGGCATTCACCCATCTCGCGCACCGCGGGGTGGACGTGATTCCATCCGTGGGAGCCGATATCGAAGTAGCCCGAAGCCTGGGCTTCGGCCCACCAATCCTCCGAAAGTCGATAGGGCTTGTCCGCGCCGGTGATCTCTTCGCGCGCCGCGGGCGAAGCGATCACGAAGGAAGTCGCGAAAGCCTTTCGACGCCGGACGATGTCAGCCATGGGCTCCTGATCGCCATGCAGCGGATGACGCACCGGTTTCCAGTCGTAGTCGGAGCCATCGTCGAAGGTCGCGCAGACGAAACGTTCGGGTAAGCACGGGAATGCGTTCGCGCGAAGCTCGGCGACGACCTGCACCAGCCGCAGAACCGGAAGGCCGAGCGCCTCGACGAGCGCGAGGCTCCCGTCGAGCGCGACGTGATCGTTCGTGTCGTATGTGTTGCCCGAAACGTTGTGCGAGTGAAACGCGAGGACGAATCCCTTGGGCAACGCGATCAGCTTTCGAGCGCGTCGAGAAGATCGCGCGCGGCGTCGCGGCCGGTCTGGTCGCGAATCTCGACGATGCAGGTCGGGCTGGTGACGTTGATCTCCGTGAGCCAGTCGCCGATCACGTCGAGGCCCGCGAAGACGATCCCTTCCTTGTCGAGCGCGCTTCCGACAATCTCGCCGATTTCCCGGTCGCGCGCGGTGATCGGCCGCGCGACGCCACGCCCGCCCACGGCGAGGTTTCCCCGCGTCTCGCCGGCCTTCGGGATGCGCGCCAGGCAGTGCGAGAAGGGCTTCCCGCCGATCACCAGCACGCGCTTGTCGCCGTCCGCGATCTCGGGAATGAAGCGCTGCGCCATGATCGTGCGCGTGCCCATGTCCGTGACCGTCTCCAGGATCACGTTGCGGTTCGGGTCGGCCCGCGCCACGCGAAAGATCATCGTGCCGCCCATGCCGTCGAGCTTCTTCACGATGACGTCGCCATGCGTATCGATGAAGGATTGCAGCTGCCCGACATCGCTCGCGACCAGGGTTTCGGGCGTGAGCGAGGGGAAGCGCAGGATCGAGAGCTTTTCGTTCCAGTCGCGCAAGGCGCGGGGGCTGTTCACCACGCGCGTGCCCTCGGCCTCGGCGCGCTCGAGCAGGAGCGTCGCGTAGTAGTACTCCTGGTCGAAAGGCGGGTCCTTGCGCATGAGCACCCGGTCGAAGCGCCCGACCGGAGTCTCCTCGCCGGGCCGCGCCTCGTGCCACGGGTCGTCGCCCCCGGTGAGGCGCAGCTCTCGCGCGGTCGTCATCACCGCGCCGTCGCGCACGAACATCTCGCGCGCCTCGAACGCATGGATCTCGTGGCCGCGCCGCGCGGCCTCGCGCATCATCGCGATGCTCGAATCCTTGTAGGGCTTCAGGTGGTCGAGGGGATCGACCACGAACCCGAGCTTCATGCGTTCGCCGCCCTGACCTCCAGTGCGGCCGCGCGCCCGACGAGCTCCTCGACCTCGACTGCCGCGGCGAGCATGGCCAGGCGCGCGACAACGCCGTAGGTATAGAAGCGGTTCGGCGGGTCGCCCGGCTTGCCGGTGCAATCCGGCGTGTGGCAATCGGTCTCGAAGGCGAGCGGCGCGTAGCTCGCGCCGGGCGAATTGAGGTTCTCGTCGATGCCGCGCTCCGTGTGCACGCGGTAGAAGCCGCCCACGACGAACTGGTCGATCATGTAGATCACGGGTTCCGCGACCGCGCCGTCGACGCTCTCGAAGGTGTACACGCCCTCCTGGATGATCACCTCGTGGACCGGCTGGCCCTCCTTGATCACCGACATCTTGTTGCGCGTGCGGCGATTCAAGTTGCGCACGTCGTCGACGCTCTTCACGGTCATGATTCCCATGCCGTAGGTGCCGGCGTCGGCCTTGACGATCGCGAACGGCGGCTCGGTGATGCCGTACTTCGCATACTTCTCGCGCACTTCGCCCAGCACGAATTCGACGTTCGCCGCGAGGCAGTCCTCGCCTTCCTTCTCGGTGAAGTTGACCTTGCCGCACTGGCTGAAGATCGGGTTGATGACCCAGGGATCGACGCCGACCAGCTTCGCGAAGCCCTCGGCAACCCGATCGTAGGCGTGGAAGTGCTGCGACTTGCGCCGCGTGCTCCAGCCGGCGACGAGCGGCGGCAGGACGACCTGCTCGATGCGGGCGAGGATCGGCGGGATACCGGCGGAAAGGTCGTTGTTGACGAGCACCGCGCAGGGATCGAAGCCGTCGAGCATTACGCGGTTGCCGCGCCGCTGGATCGGCTCGAGCAGGAGCTTCTCGCCGGCCGACGTCTCGAACGTCGTCGGCTCGCGCAGGTCGGGAATGAGGCTGCCGACGCGCACGGTGAGACCGGTGCCTTCGAGGATGCGCTTCAGGACCGCGACGTTCTGCAGGTAGTTCAAGTTGCGCGTGTGGTTTTCAGGCACGAGCAGGAAGCGGCGCGTGTCGGGGCAGATCTTGGAGACCGCGGAGATCGCCGCATGCACGCACAGGGGCATGAAGTCCGGGTTCAGGTTGTTGAATCCGCCCGGAAAGAGGTTCGTGTCGACCGGCGCCAGCTTGAAGCCGCTGTTGCGCAGGTCCACCGACGTGTAGAAGGGCACCTCGTGCTCGAGCCACTGGGTGCGGAACCAGCGCTCGATTTCGGGCCGCTGGTCGAGCACCACGCGCTCGAGCTCCTGCAGGGGGCCGGTGAGGGAAGTGGTGAGGTGGGGGACCATGGCGGAATTCCGGTTGCGCGGGGAATCGCGCGCGGGGAGGATCATTTTACACGGTAGAATTCGTCGTTTTCCCGCGCCCGGTCCGGGCCGAAGACCCTTCCGATGACTCCCCTGCAGACCCTTGCCGTCACGGCGATTGAGCGACCCGCCATGCGATTGCACATACTCGGCATCTGCGGCACGTTCATGGGCGGTCTCGCGAAGATCGCGGCCGAACGCGGCCACTCGGTGAGCGGCTGCGACGCCAACGTCTACCCGCCGATGAGCGACCAGCTCCGCGGCCTGGGAATCGCCCTGCACGAGGGCTACGACGCCGAGCAGCTCGACCGCTATCCGGCCGACCTGTACGTGGTCGGCAATGCGATGACGCGCGGGAAGCCGGTGATCGAGGCCATCCTCGATCGCGGCCTCGCCTATGTCTCGGGGCCGCAGTGGCTGTCGGAAAACGTGCTGATCGACAAATGGGTGCTCGCGGTCGCCGGCACGCACGGCAAGAGCACCATCGCCTCGATGCTCGCGTGGATCCTCGCCAACGGCGGCCTCAATCCCGGTTTCCTCATCGGCGGCATCGCGCGCAACTTCCACGTCTCGGCGCTCTCGACCGAGTCGCCATTCTTCGTGATCGAGGCGGACGAATACGACACCGCCTTCTTCGACAAGCGCTCGAAGTTCGTGTGGTACCGGCCGCGCACGACGGTGCTCGCGAATCTCGAGTACGACCACGCCGACATCTTCCCGGACCTCGCCGCCATCGAGACCCAGTTCCACCACCTCGTGCGAATCGTACCGTCGCAGGGCCTCATCGTCGCCAACGGCGAGGAGGCGGCGCTCGAGCGCGTGCTCGCCCGCGGCTGCTGGACGCCGGTGGAGCGATTCGGGCGCGGGCAGGCATGGAGCGTCGGCACACTGCATCCCGACGATTCGTTCGACGTGATGCTGCGCGGCGAGAAGCAGGGCACGGTGCGCTGGAACCTCATGGGCGACCACAATCGCCTGAACGCGCTCGCGGCGATCGCCGCCGCGCGCCACGCGGGCGTCCCGCCCGCCGTTGCGATCGATGCGCTCTCGCGCTTCGAAGGCGTGAAGCGGCGCATGGAGGTGCGCGGCGTCGTGAACGGCATCACCGTCTACGACGATTTCGCGCACCACCCCACCGCCGTCGCAGCAACCATCGAAGGGCTGCGCTCGCGGATCGGCGACGCGCGCATCGTGGCCGTCTTCGAGCCGCGCTCCAACACGATGAAGCTCGGCACGATGCAGGACCGGCTCGCGAAGAGCCTCGAGGAGGCGGATCTCGTGTATTGCTACGCCAACCACCTCGACTGGGACCCGGCGCGGGCGCTGCGACCGCTCGGCACGCGCGCGGCGATCTACCAGGACCTTGAGCCCATGGTGGAGGCGCTGGGATGGGTCCTGCGCTCTGGCGACCACGTGCTCATGATGTCGAATGGCGGCTTCGGGGGCATCCACGAGAAACTCCTCGCGCGCCTGCGCCGCGCACCGTCGACCTCGACCACGACCACGGAGTCCCCATGAAGCCGCATTCCTTTCGCATCCTCAACGTGTTCGCGCGCGGCGGGCGGCTCACGGGCAATCCGCTCTGCGTCTTCGAGGACGCAGAAGGATTGGACGACGCCACGATGCAGGCGCTGGCCCGCCAGTTCAACCTCTCGGAGACGACCTTCATCCTGCCGTCGGCCAAGGCGACCGCCGCGGTGCGCATCTTCACGCCCGCCTACGAGATGCCATTCGCGGGGCATCCGACCCTGGGGACCGCGCATGTCGTGCGCTCGTTGCGTTCGGGCGGCGACGCCGTGAAGCTGGAGATGAAGGCCGGCATCATTCCGGTCGCGGCGACCGGTGACCGCTGGACGCTCGTCGCGCGCACGCCGCGGGTGCGCGAGGTCGATGAATCGCGCGCGGCGCTCGCCGATGCGCTGAGCCTTGCGGAGGCGGACCTGGGCGAGCGGCCGTTGTGGATCAATACCGGCACCGAGCAGATGATGGTGCCGGTGCGCAGCGCCGACGCCGTGGCGCGTGCGTCGCCGCGGCCCGAGGGCCTCGCGCGATTGCAGAGCGCGGAGCCGGTGAAGGCCTATGTCTTCTTCGACGAGGGAGAGGCGATTGGCCACGTGATCGCGAGGTTTTTCTTTCCTGCCGGGGCGGGCGTGCGCGAGGATCCGGCCACCGGCTCGGCGTGCGCCAATCTCGGCGGCTGGTTCCGCAGCCTGCGCCCGGATGCCGATGTGGAGCGCGTGATTTCGCAGGGCGACGCCGTCGCCCGTCCATCGACGCTCCACCTCGCGCTCAAGAGCGGCGCCATTTTCGTGGGCGGCGAAGTGATCGAGCTGGGCCGCGGCGTTATCGAGCTTTGAATCTCGCAGGCGATCGCGTGAAGACGATCGTTTACCTGCACGGGTTCGTGAGCTCGCCGCAATCGAGAAAGGCCGTGATGCTCGGCGATTACCTGCGCAACTGCGTGACCGGCGTCCAATACCTCGTGCCGGAGCTCCCCCATCGTCCCGCTCCTGCCTTCGATGCGATCCTGGCCGTATGCTCGTCCTACGCCGACGACCTCACGCTCATCGGGAGCTCGCTCGGCGGCTTCTACGCGACGGTAGCCGCCGAACGCCTTGGCTGCCGCGCGGCGCTTCTTAATCCCGCCGTGCATCCGTATCGCCACTTCGACCGCTACCTCGGCCCGCAGCGCAACATGCATACGGGAGAGTCGTTCGTGCTCACGCAAGCGCACATCGATGAGTTGCGCGCGCTGGACGTGGAGGCGATCACGAGGCCCGAACGCTACTGGCTCTTCCTCGAAACCGGCGACGAGGTTCTCGATTACCGCGAGGCGGTCGCGTTCTACGCGGGCGCGCTGCACACCGTGGTCAAGGGCGGCGACCATTCGCTCACCTCGTTTCCCGAGCACATCGCGGACCTGGTCGACTGGGCGGCGGGCGCATGAAGCAGGTGCTCTTCGAGGAGGATGGCGCGTTTCGCGTCGGCACGATCTTGAGCGAGGCCGGCGCCTCTTTCCAGGTCGAGGCGGCCCATGGCAAGCGCTCGAAGATCAAGGCCGGCAACGTGCTGCTGCGTTTCGACGGGCAGGCGCTCGCGGCCTTCATGCCGGAAGCGCAGAAGCTCGCGGAGGAAATCGATCCGCAATTTCTCTGGGAAGTGTGCGGGCCGGGCGAATTCTCCTTCGATGCGCTCGCCGCGGACTACTACGGTCACGTGCCCGCGCCGCTCGAGGCGGCCGCGGTGGCGCTGAAGCTGCACGCGAGCCCGATGTATTTCTACAAGCGCGGCAAGGGACGCTACCAGGCGGCGCCCGACGAGAACCTCAAGGCGGCGCTGGCGGGCCTCGAGCGAAAACGCCGCCAGCAGGAGCAGATCGATGCGTTCGCCGCGGAGCTTCAGGCGGGCCGCGTTCCCGCGCCGATCGCGGAAAGGCTCGATACGCTGCTTTTCAAACCCGACAAGTCGACGCTCGAGTTCAGGGCGCTAGACCAGGCGGCGTCCGCTGCGGGCCTCGCGCCGCCGAAGCTCCTCGCGCGCGCCGGAGCGCTTTCCGGGCCGGAGGACTATTTCCTGCGGCGTTTCGAGTTCGAGTATTTTCCGCGCGGCACGGCGTTCCCCTCGCAGGAGCCGCTCGTCATTCCGGAAGGTCTCGCCGAGGCAAGTGTCGCCGCGTTCTCGATCGACGACTTCGAGACGACGGAGATCGACGACGCGTTCTCGGTCGAGCGCCGCGAGGACGGCGGGCTCAAGGTCGGGGTGCACATCGCCGCGCCCGGCCTCTTCTTCGGGCGCGAGCACGCGCTGGAGGCGATCGCGCGCGAGCGGTTGTCGACGGTGTATTTTCCCGGCGGCAAGATCACGATGCTTCCGGAGGATGCGGTCGCCGCGGCCACGCTTGCGCAGGGCAAGCGTGTGGCGGTCGCCTCGCTTTACCTGTGGATCGACGCCGGCACCCTCGACGTGACGAGGACGGACTCTCGCCTCGAGTGGATCACGATCGAGAGCAACCTGCGCCTGGGCGAGCTCGGCGGGCGCTTGAACGCCGAGGCGATCGCGGCGGGGCGGGTCGAGGGCGCGCATGGCGACGACCTCTATGCGCTGTGGCGCCTCGCTTCCCGCCTGAAGGCGGTGCGCGGCGCCGCGGAGGAAAGAGCGGACCGTCCCGACTACACCATTCGCGTGGCCGGCGGGCGCGTCGCGATCGAGCAGCGGCCGCGCGGAACGCCCGTGGACACCGTCGTCGCCGAGCTCATGATCCAGGTGAACGCGCATTGGGGAAGGACACTCGCCGACCACGGCATCGCGGCGATCTACCGCAACCAGAAGGGCGGCAAGACGCGCATGGAAGTCGATCCGGTCGCCCACGAGTGGCTCGGCGTGAGCCACTACGCCTGGTCGAGCTCGCCCTTGCGCCGCTACTGCGACCTTGCGAACCAGCGCCAGCTGATCTCGCTCCTGCGCTCGCAGCCCCCCGCGTATTCGCGGGACGAGCTTGCGCAGGCCGCGCGCGACTTCGAGACCGTGTATGAGGCTTACGCCGAACACCAGCGCCTCCTCGAGCGTTACTGGACGCTCAAGTACCTGCTGCAGGAGAACATCACCACCGCCGAAGCCACGGTGATTCGCGACGAGCTCGTGCGCATCGACGGGCTGCCGCTCGTCTGCCGCACGGTGGGCCTGCCGCCGGGCACGGGGACCGGAGAGCGGGTCCGCGTCAACTTCGGGGAAGTCGACCTCTGGGAGGCGAACGTCCTCTGCCGCTACGCGGGTAAATGACTCTACAATCGCAGTTCATGTGGGGTCACCTGCGCAATCCACTCCCCTGCCCATGCAGCTGAGGGAGCCATCACCCGACGCGCTCGTCTCCTTCTCCGATTTCGTCCTGGAACGCCTGGGCCTTGCCACTTCGATGCAGGTGGCGCTGGTCGCATCGCTTGCCGTGCACGCTTTCGTGGTGATCGGCCTCGGCATCCGCTTCCTTTCGGTGCCGAAATGGGATGCGCCGCACAACGTCATGGACGTCGTGCTCGTGAACGCGAAGACCGCGGAGAAGCCGCAGAAGGCCGACGCGCTGGCGCAGGCCAACCTCGCCGGCGGCGGCAACACCGACCAGAAGCTGCGCGCTTCGAGCCCCTTTCCCGCGATCGAGCAGCGCCAGACCAGCCAGGAGCTGCGCGCGGCCGAGGCGCGCGTGCGCCAGCTCGAGAACGAGGCGAAGGAGGTCATGACGCGCATGAAGTCGAAGGCCCAGGTCGTGCCCGTCGAATCGCCCGCCGAAAGCGCCACCAAGGCCGACATCGAGGCGCGCGACCTGGTCGACAAGAGCCTCGAGATCGCGCGCCTCGAGGCGCAGATCCGCCGCGACTTCATCGCCTACCAGGAGCGTCCCAAGCGCAAGTTCATCGGCGCGCGCGCCGAGGAATACCGCTTCGCGCAATATGTCGACGGCTGGCGCCAGAAGGTCGAGCGCATCGGCAACCTCAACTATCCGGGCGAGGCACGCAGCCGCAAGATCTACGGATCGCTCCTGCTCACCGTGGCGATCAAGGCGGACGGCGAAGTGGAGGCGGTCGAGATCACGCGCTCGTCGGGCCACAAGATCCTCGACCAGGCGGCGGTGCGCATCGTTCGCCTTGCCTCGCCTTTCGAGCGCTTTCCCGACAACATCCGCCGCGACACCGACATCCTGCATATCACGCGGACCTGGACCTTCACGCGCGCCGACCAGGTGATCGCCGAATAGGGAACCTCACCCGACAATTTGAGCCAAACACGCCGACAGGCTAAAATGCGCGGGTGCGTGGCCCATGCAAACGATCAATCTGACCCGCCACTTCCTCATCGCGATGCCGGCGATGTCGGACCCTAATTTTTCCCGAACCCTCACCTTCGTCTGCGAGCACAACGAGCGCGGCGCGCTCGGGATCGTGGTGAATCGTCCCATCGACGTGACGCTCTCGGCCCTCTTCCGCCAGGTGGAGATCGCCCTCGACGATGCGGCGCTCGGTGACCAGCCGGTGTTCTTCGGCGGCCCGGTGCAGTTCGACCACGGCTTCGTTCTGCATCGTCCGGTGGGCGCGTGGAAGTCCACCCTGCCCGTCGGCGACATCGGCCTCACGACTTCGCGCGACATCCTCGAAGCGATGGCGAGCGGCAACGGGCCCGGCGAGCAGCTGGTGGCGCTGGGCTATGCGGGATGGGCGCCGGGCCAGCTCGAGGACGAGATCCTGCGCAACGGCTGGCTCACTGTGCAAGCAGATACGGATGTGATCTTCAATCTCCCGCCCGAGGAGCGCTACGACGCGGCGATGCACGCGCTCGGCGTGAACACTGCCAACCTCTCCGAGGAGGCGGGACACGCGTGATCGGCGCATCCGGTGCGAGCCCCGCGCAGGGCCGCAGCCCGGATGCAGGAGCCGTTTCCGGGACGCTGCTTGCGTTCGACTTCGGCGAGCGGCGCATCGGCGTCGCGGTCGGCGAAACGTCGACGCGCATCGCGAGCCCGCTCTGCGCGATCGAAGCCACCTCCAACGAAGCGCGCTTCATTGCGATCGAAAAGCTGGTGCGCGAATGGCAGCCGGCGGCGTTCGTCGTCGGGCGCCCGCGCCATGCCGACGGAGCCGAGCACCCGATCGCGAAGCTCGCCTCGAAATTCGCGCGCCGGCTCGCGGCGCGCTACGCCGGGCCGGTCTACTTCGTCGACGAGACGCTGACGTCGGCCGCCGCGCAGTCCACCTTGCGCGAGACGCGCACGCGCGCCGCGCGCGCCTCGGACGTCGATGCGCTCGCCGCCGCGTTGATCCTGCAGAGCTATCTCGACGAGCCCGATCGACATGAGCGCCTCGCTGCCTGACGCCGAAGTGCTGATGCGCGAGCTCGCGGAGCGCATGAAGGGCGCGGTGGGCGCCGACGCGGGAATTGTCGGCATCTACACCGGCGGCGCATGGGTCGCCGAGCGCCTGCATCGCGCGCTCGCCGCGACCACGCCGCTCGGCGTCCTGGCAGTGACGCTGCATCGCGACGATTTCGGGCGCATCGGGCTGCACCGCGAATCGCGCCGCAGCCAGATTCCGTTTTCGGTCGACGGCCGCGAGGTGATCCTCGTCGACGACGTGCTGCACACCGGGCGCACCATCCGCGCGGCGTTGAACGAGCTCTTCGATTTCGGCCGTCCACGGTCGGTCCGCCTCGCCGTGCTCGCCGATCGCGGCGGGAGAGAGCTTCCCATCGCCGCCGATTTCGTCGGCGCCGAGGTCGCCGTGGCCGCGGGCGAGGAGCTGGTGCTCTCCAACGAGAACGGCAAGTTGAGGCTCGCCGCGATGCGCAGGCCCTCGTGAACAAGAGCCTGCAGGTCGACGCGCAAGGGCGGCTGCGTCACCTGCTGACCACCGAAGGGCTGCCGGCGGAGATGATCCGCCAGATCCTCGATACCGCCGACCAGTTCGTCTCGGTGAACGAGCGCGAAGTAAAGAAGGTTCCGCTGCTGCGCGGCAAGTCGATATTCAACGTGTTCTTCGAGGGATCGACGCGCACGCGCACCACGTTCGAGATCGCGGCGAAGCGGCTTTCCGCCGACGTGATCAACCTCAACGTCGCGGTTTCGTCGACGTCCAAGGGCGAAACGCTGCTCGACACGGTATACAACCTCCAGGCGATGGACGCCGACATGTTCGTCGTTCGCCATTCGCAATCGGGCGCCGCGCACCTGATCGCCCGCCACGTGAAACCGGGCGTGGCGGTGATCAACGCGGGCGACGGCAGGCATGCGCATCCCACGCAGGGCCTCCTCGACATGTACACGATCCGCCACTACAAGAAGGACTTCTCGGCCATCACCGTGGCGATCGTCGGCGACGTGCTGCACTCGCGCGTGGCGCGCTCGCAGATTCACGCGCTCAAGACGCTCGGGGTGCCGGACCTTCGCGTGATCGGACCGAAGACGCTGATTCCCGCCGCCGTGGATCGCCTTGGCGTGCGCGTCTTCCACGACATGGGCGAGGGGCTGCGCGATTGCGACGTGGTCGTGATGTTGCGGTTGCAAAACGAGCGGATGAACGGCGCGCTATTGCCCTCGGCGAGCGAGTTCTTCAAGTGCTACGGGTTGACCGCGGAGAAGCTCGCGCTCGCCCGGCCCGACGCGATCGTGATGCATCCGGGGCCGATGAACCGCGGTGTGGAGATCGACTCGAGCGTGGCAGACGGGCGCCAGAGCGTGATCCTTCCGCAAGTTACTTTCGGTATTGCCGTGCGCATGGCGGTCATGTCGATGCTGGGTTCGCCGTGATCGCCGTGATCGCGAAGCGTCGCCGATCGGAACAAATGTGACCCGTCGTCGATTGAAACAAACATGAGCGCACAGCACGATCGCCGCGGCAAGCGCCTCGCGATCGAGGGCGCGCGGATCATCGATCCCGCCTCGAATCGCGACTCGATCGGTTCGATCTACCTTGCCGACGGAAAGATCGCCGCGATCGATCGGGCGCCCGAAGGATTCAACGCCGACGAGACGATCCACGCCAGGGGCCTCGCCGCCTGTCCGGGCTTGATCGATCTCTCCGCGCGCCTGCGCGAGCCCGGATTCGAATACAAGGCGACGCTCGAAACCGAGATGCGTGCGGCGGTCGCCGGCGGCGTGACGACGCTTGTCTGTCCGCCCGACACCGATCCGCCGCTCGACGAGCCCGGCCTGGTGCAGATGCTCAAGCGCCGGGCGGCGAGCATCGAAGGCGTGCGCGTGCGGCCGCTCGGCGCACTTACCGTCGGACTCAAGGGCGAGAGGCTCGCCGAGATGGCGCTCCTCGCCGAGGCCGGCTGCATCGGATTCTTCCAGGGCCATGCGCCCACCGCGGACATGGCGACGCTGCTGCAGGCGATGCGCTATGCCGCGACCTTTGGATACACCGTATGGCTGCGTCCACAGGACGCGCGGCTCGCCGCCGGCGGTGTCGCGCACGAGGGCGAGGTCGCCACGCGCCTGGGCCTCGCGCCGATTCCAGTGATCGCGGAGACGGTGGCGGTGCGTGCCATCCTCGAGCTCATGGAAGCCACGGGCGCCCGCGTGCACCTCGCGCGCCTTTCGTCGGCGCGCGCCGTCGAGCTGGTCGCCGACGCGAAAAAGCGCGGCGCCGCCCTCACCTGCGATGTCGGCGTGCATCACCTGCACCTTTGCGATCGCGACATCGGCGACTTCAACTCGAACTGCAACCTCTCGCCGCCGCTGCGTGACCCGGGCGATCGCGACCGACTGCGGCGCGCGCTCGCCGACGGGACCATCGATGCGGCTTGTTCGGATCACACGCCCGTTGACGAGGACGCAAAACAGGTGCCATTCGCCGAAGCTGAACCCGGCGCCACCGCGCTCGAACTCCTCCTGCCCCTCACGCTCAAATGGGGAACCGAGATGCGATTGAAGTTGGTCGAGGCGCTCGCGCCGGTGACGAGCCGGGCCGCCGCGGCGCTTCGCCTGGACGCCGGCCGGATCGCCCCCGGCGCCCCCGCGGATATCTGCCTCTTCGATCCCGCGAAGCCGTGGGTCGTCCTGCCCTCGGCCCTCGCGAGCCAGGGAAAGAACACGCCCTTTCTGGATTTCGAGATGACGGGACGCGTCACCCGGACTATCGTCGGCGGTCGCTGCGTCTACATCGACTGACCGCGGCGCCGTCCGCCAAGCTCTTCAAGGAGTGCCATGAACAATCCGCTTCTCGATTTCTCCGGGCTGCCGTGCTTCTCGCGGCTGCGACCCGAGCACATCGGTCCCGCCGTCGACGACCTCGTTGCCGCCGGCCGCGCGGCCATCGAGCACCTTGCCGCCCTCGATTCCTGCCCGACGTGGGAGAGCTTCATCGAGCCGCTCGACGACGCGAACGAGCTTATCGCGCGCGCCTGGTCGCAGGCGAGCCATCTCAACGCCGTGATGAATTCGCCGGCACTTCGCGATGCCTACAACGCAGCGCTGCCCAAGGTCACGCAATACTTTGCCAAGCAGGGCCAGGACCAGCGCCTGCACGCCGGTTTCAAGGCGATCGCGTGCTCGAGCGCCTTCGCCGGCCTCACCCGGGCCCGCCGCCGCCACGTGGAGCTCGAGCTGCGCGACTTCCGCCTCGGCGGCGCGGAGCTTGCGCCCCCCGAGAAGGCGCGCTTCCTCGCGATCCAGGAGGAGCTCGCCAAGATCGCCTCGCGCTTCCAGGACAACGTGCTCGATGCGACCAACGACTTCGGCCTCGTCGTGACCGAGCGCGCGGAGCTCTCGGGCATTCCCGAAGACGTGCTCGCCACCGCGCGCGCAGCCGCCGCGAAGGACGGGCACGAAGGCTGGAAACTCACGCTTCACATGCCGTGCTACCTGCCGGTGATGCAGTATGCGGACCATCACGGGTTGCGCGAGCGCATGTACCGCGCCTTCTTCACGCGCGCCTCGGAATTCGGGCGCCCCGAATGGGACAACACCGCGAACATGCGCCGCATCCTCGAGCTGCGGCGCGAGGTTGCGGCGCTTCTCAGCTACGCCTCCTTCGCCGAGGTGTCGCTCGCCACCAAGATGGCGGGAACGCCGCTCGACGTGCTTGCTTTCCTGGGGGACCTCGCCGCGCGCGCCAGGCCTTTCGCTGAACGCGACATGCAGGAGCTGCGCGACTTTGCGCGTGCCGAGCTGAACCTCGCCGATGTGCGCGCCTGCGATGTCGCCTACGTCAGCGAGAAGCTGCGCCAGCGGCGCTACGCGTTCTCCGACCAGGAGGTGAAGCAGTATTTTCCCGAGGAGGCGGTGCTCGACGGCATGTTTCGCCTGGTCGAGACGCTGTACGGCGTGCACATCCTTCCCGCGCACGGAGAAACGTGGCATCCGGACGTGCGCCTCTACGAGATGACGGACGCCTCGGGTGCGCGCATCGGCCAGTTCTACATGGACCTCTACGCGCGCGAGGCCAAGCGCGGCGGCGCGTGGATGGACGACGCCATCAACCGCCGGCGGCTCGGCAATCGCGTGCAGACCCCGGTCGCATTTCTCACCTGCAACTTCTCAGCGCCGGTCGCCGGCAAGCCCGCGCTCTTCACGCATCGAGAGGTGAATACGCTCTTCCATGAGTTCGGCCATGGGCTGCACCAGCTGCTGACCCAGGTCGACGAGCTCGGCGTCACCGGCATCAACGGCGTCGAATGGGATGCCGTCGAGCTCCCGAGCCAGTTCATGGAGAACTTCTGCTGGGAATGGGAAGTCGTGGAGCCGATGACGCGCCACGCGCAGACCGGAGCGCGCATGCCCCGGCCGCTTTTCGAGAAGCTCGCAGCCGCGAAGAACTTCCAGAGCGGCATCCAGTTCGTCCGCCAGCTCGAGTTCGCGATCTTCGACATGCGGCTGCATCACGAATTCGACGCCGCCAAGACGGACGTGATGGCGCTTCTCGACGAAGTGCGCCGCACGGTCGCGGTGTTTCCGGTACCCGGCTACCACCGGTTCCCGCACCAGTTCTCGCACATCTTCGCCGGCGGCTATGCGGCGGGCTACTACAGCTACAAGTGGGCCGAGGTCCTTTCCTCGGACGCTTTTGACGCATTCGAGCGCGCTTCCGGCGCGAGGTGCTCGCGGCCGGCGGCAGCCGTCCCGCGCTCGAATCGTTCGTGGCGTTCCGCGGCCGCAAGCCGCAGATCGACGCGCTTCTGCGTCATAATGGAATGACAGCCATCGCCTGAGTGGAGGAGTCGATGCGTTCATCTCCTTGGATCGCCGCGGCGTTCACCGCCGCGCTCGCAAGCGCTCCCGGCGCGCAAGCGCAGAGCACCGTTTACCAATGGACCGATTCGCAGGGCAACGTCCATTTCTCGGACACCCCCCCGGCCGAGCAAGCCAAGAACGTGACGCAGAAGCGCGTCGGCGGCGGTGAAGTGGACGTCTCGCAGCTGCCCTACGCCACGCAGCTTGCGATGAAGAAGAGTCCGGTGACGCTGTACACGGCGCCGCAATGCGGTGATCCGTGCAAGGACGCTCGCTCGCTCCTCGCGAGTCGCGGCATTCCCTACGCCGAGCGCGACGCGCAGGCAAACCCCGCCGATGCGGAACAGGTGAAGAAGCTCATCGGTGCGCTGCAGGTTCCGGTGCTCCTCGTGGGCGCCGATCCACTCAAGGGGTACGAGGAAGGCGCCTGGCAGTCCGCGCTCGACACCGCGGGTTATCCGCGCACGAAGCTGCCGGGGACCCTCGCACCCAAACCGGTGCCGTCGCCGCCTCCACCGGCGCCCGAGCCTGTCGCCGAACCAGGCAAGTAGCCCCTGAAAGCCCGGCGCCCGCGCTCCGTTGCCGCCGATCCGCGGCGCGCGCGCATCGATGCCTATGACGTGTTGGAACGCGAACCGCGGGAGCCCGCGCTCGAGGAGCTCGCACGCCGCGCCTGCGAGGCGACCGGTGTGGCGATCGCCTGGCTCTCGCTGTTTGACGGTGAGCGCGAGCACATGGTCGCAACCGCGGGCATCGCGCCGCAAGAGCTTGCGCACGCCGAGTCTTTCGCGTTCGCTCCCGGGTCCACGCCACCCTTCTTCATCGAAGACGCGCGCCGCTCCCCATTCAAGGCGCATCCGTGGGTCGGCGCCGCGCGCGGCGTGCGCTTCATCGGCGCGGTAGCCCTCGTCGCGTCCGAAGGTCTTGTCGTCGGTAGCCTGACCGTGCTCGATCGCGTGCCGCGAGTGCTATCCCCGCACGCGCGGCGCGCGCTCGATAATCTGGCAGCGCTCGCGCTCGCGCGCCTCGAGGCGCGGCGGGACGACTCGGCGACGGTCGCCGCGAAGCCGTCCTTGCCCGGGGAGGCCGAGGGAACGAAGCGCTTGCAGGATGCACACGCGTTGCTCGAGACGGAAAAGGATTTCTCCGCCGCGGTGATCGAGAGCTTCCCCGGCGCGTTCTGGCTGGTGTCCTCCGACGGCGTCATCGTCCGCTGGAACAGCAGTCTCGTCGCGGTAACCGGTTACTCGGACGCCGAGATCGGCTCGATGCATCCGCTCGATTTCATCTCGGCACGCGACCGCCCCGTCGTGGACGCGTCGATGCGCAAGGTGTTCGAGTCCGACGAAGGCTCGACCATCGAGGCCGAGATCGTCGACCGCGCCGGCAACGTGCGCCCCTATGCGATCACTGGCAAGGCGGTGCGGCTCGGCGGCCGCACCTACATGATCGGCCTGGGAGCCGACATCACGCTCAAGCGCCGCACCGAGCAGCAGATGGTGCGCGCGAAAGAGCGGCTCGACCTCGCCCTGTCGAGCTCGAGCCTCGCGCTCTGGGACTGGGACCTGCGCCTGAACCGCGTCTACTTCAACGAGAACTGGAAGCTCATTCGCGGCGAGGCGCCGCAGGAGTCGACTTTTTCGGGCGACGAGGTGCTCGCCTGGAACCATCCGGACGATCGAAGCGTCTTTCGCGCCGCACTTGGCAACGCCACCAAAGGCGTGAGCGAGGAGTTCGATTGCGAGTATCGCGTCGCCAACGCCGCCGGCGAGTGGATCTGGGTGCATTCCCGCGGCAAGGTGACCCAGCGCGAGCCCCAAGGCGCGGCGCTGCGCATGACCGGAACCTCGACCAACATCACCAAGCGAAAGCTCGCCGAGGAGCGCGCCGAGTACCTCGCCACGCGCGATGGGCTCACGGGGCTGCCCAATCGCGTGCTGCTGCACGATCGCCTCGAGCAAGCGGTGGCCAACGCCGCGCGGCTGCATACCGGTTTCGGGTTCATGTTCATCGACCTCGACCGCTTCAAGACGATCAACGATTCGCTCGGACATCACGTCGGCGACGAGCTCCTCAAGCGCGTCGCATCGCGCCTTACCGCGTGCGTGCGCGCGTCCGACACGGTCGCGCGCCTGGGCGGCGACGAGTTCGCGGTGATCCTCGAGAACCTGCGCGACGACCATGACGAGGGCGCGCAGCAGGTCGCCGACAAGATGATCGAGGCGATGGCGGCGCCGCTGCTCATCGAGAACCAGCCTCTCAACACCTCGTGCTCGATCGGTATCAGCCTCTATCCCAACGACGGCAGGGACACGGCGACCCTCATGAAGCACGCCGACGTCGCGATGTACTTCGCAAAGGAGAAGGGCCGCAACAACTACCAGTTCTTCTCCGCGGAGATGAACGTGCGCGCGCAGGAGCGGCTCTCGGTCGAGAATTACCTGCGCCTCGCGCTGCGCCGCCACGAGCTGGTGCTGCACTACCAGCCGCGCATACGCTTCGACACCGGGGAGCTCGTCGGCGTCGAGGCGCTGATTCGCTGGCTGCATCCGCGCCGCGGGCTCCTCACCCCCGACAAGTTCATCGACGTTGCCGAGGACTCCGGGCTCATCGTGCCGATAGGCGAATGGGTGCTGGAGTGCGCGTGCGAACAGATCGCGGCGTGGCAGCGGTCGGTAAAGCCGGGACTGCGCCTCTCGGTCAACCTGTCCGTGGGGCAGGTCGTGGACGGCGAGCGCCTCTACAGCGCCGTGGCGCGCGCGGTCGAGCGCACCGGCATCGATCCGAAGACGCTCGAGCTCGAGCTCACCGAGAGCTTGCTGATGCAGAACATCGCGGAGAAAGCGGTCATGCTCAACCGCCTGGGCGCGCTCGGCGTGAGCCTTTCGATCGACGACTTCGGCACGGGCTACTCGTCGCTTTCGTACCTCAAGTCGCTACCCGTGGATGCGATCAAGATCGACAGCTCTTTCGTTCGCGACATCCATTCCGATCCCGACGACGAAGCGATCATCCGCGCGGTCGTCGCCATGGCTCATTCCCTGCACTTGAGCGTCGTCGCGGAGGGCGTCGAGACGCCGGAGCAGTATGCGGCGTTGAAGGCGCTCGGCTGCGACGAGTTCCAGGGATTCCACGAAAGCCCCGCGCTCGGCGCCGCCGAGCTCGAGGCCCGCTACATCACTCTTTCGTCTCGATCTTGAGCTCCTGAACCTTGCGGGTCAGGGTGTTGCGCCCGATGCCCAGGAGCCCGGCCGCCTCGATGCGGCGGCCGCCCGTATGCTGCAGGGCCTTCACGATGAGCGCCGTTTCGAAATCGCGCGTGAGCGGATCGGCGATGCCGGATTCGCCTCGCGCGAGCCGCGCGGCGACCTCGCGCTCGAGCACGCGACGCCAATCGCCTTCGGCGCTCGACTTCGCCGAGGCTTCGCCGCGCACTTCCGGCGGCAGGTCCTTCACATCGACGACCTGTCCCGGCGCCATCACGGTTACCCAGTGGCAGACGTTTTCGAGCTGGCGCACGTTGCCAGGCCATTCCTGCGCCGTGAAGAAGCGCAGCGCGGCCTCCGTAAGGCGCTTGCCGTCGACGCCCAGGTCGCGCGCGCTCTTGGCGAGGAAGTGGCGAACGAGCATCGGGACATCTTCGCGGCGCTCGCGCAATGCCGGGAGCCGCAGCCGGATCACGTTCAGGCGATGGTAGAGATCTTCGCGGAAAAGTCCCAGCTTCACGCGCGCCTCGAGATCCTGGTGCGTGGCCGCGATGACCCGCACGTTGGCGGCGAGCGGCGTATGGCCACCCACGCGGTAGAACTGGCCGTCGGATAGCACGCGCAGCAGCCTCGTCTGGAGGTCGGACGGCATGTCACCGATCTCGTCGAGGAAGAGCGTGCCGGCCTCGGCCTGCTCGAAACGCCCGCGGCGCATCGTCTGCGCGCCGGTGAACGCACCGCGCTCGTGGCCGAAGAGCTCGCTTTCGAGAAGGTCCTTCGGGATCGCCGCGGTATTGATCGCGATGAATGCCTTGGCAGCGCGCGGGCTGTGGCGGTGCAAGGCGCGCGCCACGAGCTCCTTGCCCGTGCCCGACTCGCCGGTTATGAGCACCGTCGCGTGCGACTGCGCGAGCCGGCCGATCGCGCGGAAGACTTCCTGCATCGCCGGCGCCTGGCCGAGGATTTCCGGCGCTCCCTCCTCCTCCTCCTGCAGCGTTTCCACCTGGCGGCGATTTTCCTCCAGGGCGCGCCGCACCAGCCCGACTGCATGATCCACATCGAACGGCTTCGGCAAGTATTCGAATGCGCCACCCTGGAACGCGGCCACGGCGCTCTCGAGGTCCGAATACGCGGTCATGATGATGATCGGCGTCGACGGCAGGTGCGACTTGAGCTGCTTCATGAATTCGAGGCCCGACATCCCCGGCATGCGGATGTCGCTCACCACGACCTGGGGCGTCTCGACCGGCAGGCGATCGAGAGCTTCCTGCGCGGCCTCGAACGTGCGGTGCACTATCCCCTCGCGCGCAAGCGCCTTTTCGAATACCCAGCGGATCGAGCGGTCATCGTCGATGATCCACACCGGGTTCGGGATATCCTCGTGCGGCGTCATGGTGGACCTCTAGGACGGCTCGCGCACCGGAAGGAGCACGGTGAAGCGCGTGCGCCCCGGGACGCTTTCGAATTCGATGATGCCCTGGTGCTGGCTCGCATAGCTTTGCGCGAGCGACAACCCGAGCCCCGTTCCGCCATCGCGGCCGCTCACCAGCGGATAGAAGATGCGTTCGGCGATTTCCGGCGCGACCCCCGGGCCGTTGTCCTCGATCGACACCGCGATCGCCAGGCGATGGCGATTGCGCGCGATCGTGACCTGGCGTTCGATGCGCGTGACGAAGCGGATCTCGCCCTTGCCCTCGGTCGCCTGCGAGGCGTTGCGCGCGACGTTGAGGATCGCCTGGATCAGCTGCTCGCGGTCGCCGAGGAGGTCCGGAAGGCTCGTGTCGTAGTCGCGCGCGATCGTGAGGCTTTGCGGAAACTCGGCGAGGAGTAGCATGCGCACGCGCTCCATCACCTCGTGGATGTTCACCGATTCGACGCGCGGCAGGCGGTTGGGCGTGAGAAGGCGATTCATGAGCGACTGCAGGCGATCGGTCTCCTTCACGATCACCTGGGTGAATTCGCTTAGCTCCGGGTCGGGAAGCTCGCGCTCGAGCAGTTGCGCCGCGCCGCGAATTCCGCCGAGCGGGTTCTTGATCTCGTGGGCGAGATTGCGCATGAGCTCTCGATTGGCTTCCTGCTGCTCGAGGAGCTTCGCCTCGCGCGCGATCTTGAGCTGCTGCTCGAGCTCGCGAAACTCGAGCACGAGATGCGCCGGCGAGTCGCCTTCATCCATCGGCGAGCCCCGGGATTCGACCGGGCTGATCACGCAGTGCAGGTGAACGGCCGCGCCGCCGAGGTCGAGCACCAAGTCGTTCTCGTTGAAGCCCTCGTCCGTGTCGATCGATTGGCGCACGCGTTGCAGGAACGACTCGTTGCCGGGAATCGCCTTGTCGAGCATGGCGCCGACGAGGTGCTTGCGCCCATGGGCAAACAGCGTTTCGGCGGCAGGATTCGCGTAGATCACTTGGAGACCCTCGTCGAGCATCAGCACGGCGGTCGAAAGCAGCTCGAGTCCGGAGTAGGGCGTCACGTCGCGACGCAGGCTCTGAAATGAGCAATAAGCGCGCCAGCCAGCGAGGCTGGCGCGTCGGCTGAGGATTGCCGGAAGGGGAGACTGCGCGAGGCTAGGGCTTGAGCGCCCCGAGCTCTTTCTTGAGCGCCTCGATATTCTTTTCGTGCTCGGCGACGGTGGATTGCAGGCCGCGAATGCGACCGGAGGCCTTGTCGATGTTCTTGCGGAATTCGGCGAGCTCGCCGGGAGAGGGATCGGCCGCTTGCTGCGCCACGCGCACCGCGGCGATCAGCGTCGGATTCAACTGCTCCTGCGTGAGCGTCTTGCGCGCGTCGCTGAGCGATTGCTCTTCTCGCTCGAGCTCCGTCTCGAGGATCTTGCGGCGCCCGTCGTCGCGCTTCCTCTGCAGTTGCGGATCGACCGATGCGATCGGCGTCACGATCGCCACGGCGGGCTTCATTTCCATGCGGGCCTCGGCACGTTCCGGCGAGGTTGGCTTCTGCGGCGCTGCGGCCGCCGGTGTTCCGGGAATGACCGTGATCGGATCGAGCTCGAGCGTCACCGCGCCCTTCATCGGCTTGTTCGAATAGGTGACGCGGCCGCTTTCGTCGACCAACTTGTAGATCGTGGTCTGAGCCAACGCCGGGCAGACCATCGCCACAGCGAGACTCGCGATCCAGACGGTCTTCATGCCGTGCTCCCTTTCGCGAAACCGGAGGGTCAGAATAGGGAGCGGCCATTAAAAAAGCAACCAGATCAATGAGATGGGCGATCAGGAACCCCATAGGTTGTGGTCGGGGCGGCACCTGCCCACAAGAGGCGGGCAGGCGGGGAAGGAAAAGAGGGCGGCGAAGCCGCCCTCTCGGCCGCGTCCCGGGCGCGGTCAGGACGAGTAGTACATATCGAATTCGACCGGATGCGTGGTCATGCGGAAACGCGTGACCTCCTCCATCTTCAGCTTGATATAGGCGTCGATCACGTCGTTCGTGAAGACGCCGCCGCGCGTGAGGAACTCGCGGTCCGCGTCGAGCGCATCCAGCGCTTCGTCGAGCGACGCGCACGGGTGCGGCACCTTCGCGGCCTCCTCGGGCTCGAGATCGTAGAGGTTCTTGTCGAGCGGATCGCCGGGATGGATCTTGTTCTGTACGCCGTCGAGGCCCGCCATGAGCATCGCGGTGAACGCGAGGTAGGGATTGGCGGTGGGATCGGGGAAGCGCACTTCGACGCGGCGCGCCTTCGGGCTCGACACGTACGGAATCCGGCAGGCTGCCGAACGGTTGCGTGCCGAATAGGCGAGGTTGATCGGCGCCTCGAACCCGGGGACCAGGCGCTTGTACGAGTTGGTGCCCGGATTGGTGATCGCGTTGAGCGCCTTCGCGTGCTTGATGATGCCGCCGATATAGTGGAGCGCGAAATCCGAAAGGCCGGCGTAGCCGTCGCCTGCAAAGAGGTTCTTGCCGCCCTTCCACACCGACTGATGCACGTGCATGCCCGAGCCGTTGTCGCCGACCACGGGCTTCGGCATGAAGGTCGCCGTCTTGCCGTAGGAGCGCGCGACATTGAGCACCGTGTACTTGAGGATCTGCAGCCAGTCGGCGCGCTTCACCAGGGAATTGAACTTGGTGCCGATCTCGCATTGGCCGGGCGCGGCCACTTCGTGGTGGTGCACCTCGACTTCGACACCCTGCTCCTCGAGCGCGAGGCAAATGGCCGAGCGGATGTCCTGCAGCGAATCGACCGGTGGCACGGGAAAATAGCCGCCCTTCACCGGTGGGCGATGGGCGAGGTTGCCGCCTTCGAGCTTGGAATCCGCCGACCATGGCGCTTCCTCCGAGTAGATCTTCACGAAGCTTCCCGACATGTCGACCTTCCACTCGACCGCGTCGAAGATGAAGAACTCTGGTTCGGGGCCGAAGTAAGCGACATCGCCCAAGCCCGAGCTCTTGAGATATGCCTCGGCCTTTTTCGCGATCGAGCGCGGGTCGCGCTCGTAGCCCTTGCCGGTCATCGGCTCGATCACGTCGCACGAGATCGCGAGCGTCGGCTCGTCGTAGAACGGATCCATGCGCGCGGAGTCCGGATCCGGCATGAGGAGCATGTCCGAGGCTTCGATTCCCTTCCACCCGGCGATCGACGAGCCGTCGAACGCGTGTCCGTCGGAGAACTTGTCCTCGCCGAATGCTTTCACCGGAACGGTGACGTGCTGCTCCTTGCCTTTTGTATCGGTAAAGCGAAGGTCGACGAATTTGACCTCGTTTTCCTTGATTGTTTTGAAGACGTCGCCTACTGCCATTGCTTTCTCCTGATTGGTGGGTTACGCCCTGAAATGGGGAACGGACGGCTGAAGAAGCCCGGTCGAGGCCAAGAAATAGCAGAAAGCATGCCACGCCAGGCAATACATAAACTTTTGAATAAGAATGGATAATGATCGATGAGCGCGGTGTGTGGCACCGTAGTGGTGCCGTCTGGTCGATGATGCACCAACATGGAGCGATCGCCAACCCCTCGGCGCAGCCAAACCGACATACATATTAAATGGCGGCTATGGAAGGCTCGTCCGGCGCCGACCGTTATCATGGCGATCTTTTTTGATCGCACGCTCGCATGGATCGCTACGCCGTCATCGGCAACCCCGTCGCGCACAGTCTGTCGCCGGACATCCATGCGCTCTTCGCGCGGCAAACCGGCGAAGCGCTCGAGTATGGAAGACTGCTCGTGCCACAAGGCGAATTCGCTACGCACGCGACGGCGTTCTTTCGCGACGGCGGTCGTGGTGCGAATGTGACGCTGCCCTTCAAGATCGACGCGTTCGAGTTTGCAGCGGAGCGCAGCGACCGCGCGCGCCTCGCCGGCGCGGCGAACTTTCTCATGGCGCGCGATGGCGCGATCTTCGCCGACAACACCGACGGCGCGGGGCTCGTTGCCGACCTCACGCGTAATCTCGGCGTCATGCTCCGCGGCTGCAGCGTGCTGCTCGTGGGCGCGGGAGGGGCCGCGCGAGGGATCGTCGCTCCGCTCCTCGAACAGGATCCGGCGAGCTTGCTCATCGCGAATCGCACCGCCCAGCGCGCGTTCGACCTTGTGGCGCGCTTCCAATCGCTCGGTCGCGTGGAAGCCTGCGCGCTCGATGCGATCGACGGCGGCCCTTTCGATGTAATCCTCAATGCCACCTCGACATCGACGCGCGGGGAAAGGCTCGCGCTTCCGGGTGCGCTCTTCGGCGGCTCGACGCTCGCGTACGACTTGTCCTATGGGCCGGCCGCGCGGCCGTTCGTCGAAGGCGCGCAAGCGCGCGGCGCGCGCGCCGTCGACGGTCTCGGCATGCTGGTCGAGCAGGCGGCCGAATCATTCGCGCTGTGGCGCGGCAAGCGCCCTCGGACCGAACCGGTGCTCGCCGAGCTCGGCGTCCGTCGCGCGTGAAGCGGCTGGGGCGCGTCCTCGGCTGGTTCGTCGTCGCAGCGGCCGGTGCCTTCCTCTTCATCCAGCTTTCGTATCTCGCGCGGGTCTGGTGGATGAAGGACCACAATCCGCAGGCGACCGCCTTCATGGAGGATCGGCTCGACCGCCTGCGCGAGAAGAAGGCGGCGGCGCAGCTTCGGCATGTCTGGGTGCCCTATGATCGGATCTCGGTCCACCTGAAGCGGGCGATCGTGGCATCCGAGGACGCGCGCTTCGTCGATCACGAAGGCTTCGACTGGAATGCGATCGAGAAGGCGTTGGAAAAGAATCGCCGCAAGGGACGCGTGGTGATGGGGGGCTCGACAATCTCGCAGCAGCTCGCGAAGAATCTGTTCCTTTCGGGCGAGCGCACGCCCTGGCGCAAGGGCGAGGAGGCGCTCATCACGGTCATGATCGAATACGTCATGGACAAGCGGCGGATCCTCGAGCTCTACCTCAACGTGATCGAGTGGGGAGACGGGGTTTTCGGAGCGGAGGCCGCGGCGCGCCACTACTTCGGCGCAAGCGCGGCTGCGCTCGGCCCGGTCCAGGCGGCGCGGCTCGCGGCGATGGTTCCGAATCCGCGCTACTACGACCGTAATCGCAGCACGGCGTGGCTCGAGCGCAAGACGCAGATCATCCTCGCGCGCATGCCCGCAGCCGAGCTACCCTGAATCCCATGGCGACTATCGAGAGACCACGCTCGGCGACACCCCAGGAGCAACTCGACGCAGTCGAGCGGCTCCTCGCCGCCGAGCGGCGCGACCGGCCCGCGCTGCAGGCGTATCTCGACAGCCTGCATCCCGCCGATGTCGCCTATGTCCTCGAAGGCCTGCCGCTCGAGGATCGCATCTTCGTGTGGGGCCTGGTGCGCAGCGACCGCGACGGGGAGATCCTTCTCGAGGTCTCGGATGCGGTGCGCGACACGCTGCTCGCGGACATGGACAGCACCGAGATCGTCGCCGCGACGCAGAACCTCGACGTCGACGAGATCGCCGACCTCGCGCCCGACCTGCCCGAGGAGGTCGTGCAGGACATCATCGAGGCGCAGGACACCGAGGAGCGCGCCCAGCTTCAGTCGGCGCTCTCCTATGCCGAGGGCACCGTCGGCGCGCTCATGGATTTCGAGGAGATCAGCATTCGCGAGGACGTCACGTGCGAGGTGGCCCTTCGCTACCTGCGCCGCTTCGACGAGCTGCCGGGGCGCACCGACGCGCTCTTTGTCGTCGATCGCGATGACCACCTCAAGGGCGTTCTCCCGCTGAAGAAGCTGCTGGTGACCGATCCCGATGTCCCGATCTCGACCCTCTACGACCGGCGAATGGTCTCGTTCTCGCCCGAAAGCGACGCCGACGAAGCCGCGCAGGCCTTCGACCGCTACGACCTGGTGTCCGCTCCCGTGGTCGATGTGCAGGGGCGCGTCATCGGCCGGGTTACCGTCGACGTGGTCCTCGAGTACGTGCGCGAGAAGAAGGAGGCGCAGGAGCTCGGCAAGGTGGGCCTGCGCGAGGAAGAGGACATCTTCTCGAGCGTCTGGGCGAGCGCGAAGAATCGCGGACCGTGGCTCGCGCTCAACCTGTGCACCGCCTTCGTTGCCTCCCGCGTGGTGGGCGCCTTCGAGGGATCGATCGCCAAGCTCGCGGCGCTCGCCGCGCTCATGCCGATCGTGGCCGGGATCGGCGGCAACTCCGGCAACCAGACCACGACCCTCATCGTGCGGGCGATCGCGCTAGGCCAGGTGAGCATGGCAAACGCGCGCCGGCTCCTCGTGAAGGAGCTCGGCATCAGCGCGGTGAATGGCGTGCTCTGGGGCGGTGTGCTCGGCGTCCTCGCCTGGGGACTCTATGGCAACGTGGCGCTCGGCAGCGTCATGGCGCTCGCGATGTTCCTGAACCTGATCGTGGCCGCGGTCGCCGGGTTCTTCATTCCCCTCGCCATGGAGCGTTTCGGCCGCGACCCGGCGGTGGGCTCGAGCGTGTTCCTCACGTTCGTCACCGACAGCATGGGATTCTTCATCTTCCTGGGGCTCGCCACCATCTTTCTGGTCTGATCATGGCGCGGCTCTTCTTCGCGTTGTGGCCGGACGCCGAAACGGGGGCGGCGCTCGCCGACCTGGCGCAGCGCCTCGCGCAAGACTCCGGCGGCAGGCCTGTTCCCGCGGGGAAAATCCATTTGACGCTGGCGTTCCTCGGCGAGGTCGCGCCCGAGCGGCTGCCCGCGGTACTCGAGGCGGCAACCATTCGCGCGCGCGGGTTCGAAGGCGCGTTCGACCAGATCGGGTCGTTTCGGCGCGCCGGCGTGGCCTGGGCGGGAATGGCCAATCCGCCGCGCGCGCTCCTCGGGCTCGAGCGCAAGCTCGCGTCGCGGCTGCGCGAGGCCGGGTTTGCGCTCGAGGAGCGCGAATTCACCCCGCATGTCACCTTGGCGCGGCGAGCGGGACGCGCCCTGCCGCGCGCAGCGATTGCGCCGATTCCCTGGCCTGCGGACGCATTCACCCTCGTACGCGCCGAAACCGGGACCGGACGCTACTCGATCGTGGAGTGCCCGCTTGCGAGGCGCTACCCGACTGAACTTCAACCGCTTGCGCGGAACCGGTCGGGTCGCGCCTCGTATTCGGGTCTCGCCGCTGCGCTTGGAGGGACCGAAGTCGCCTCTAGCTCATCGGCTTGATCAACGGCGTGATCACCGGGGTGACCGCCGGAGCCATCATCGGCTTCATCGGGGCCGCCGCCATCGCGGGCCGCGCTTTCGCGGGCTTCGCTTTCGCCGCTTTCTTCTTGGCTGGCTTCTTCTTGGCCGCCTTGCGGGCCGGCTTTCTCTTCTTCGCAGCCTTTTTCTTACCTGACTTCTTCTTCGCAGCTCTTTTCTTCGATGACTTCTTCTTCGCTACGCGTTTCTTAGATGCACGTTTCTTAGATGACTTCTTTTTCGCTTTTTTCGCGGATTTTTTCTTCGCAGCTTTTTTCTTCGCAGCCATAGTCATGCTCCTTATCAATGTTGGACCGATTGTTTGTCGTGCGCGGGCCCGTAGCCCTTTGTTCGCACTACCAAGCGTTCGGACTTTGCATCGAACGAGATTGGTGAGGCGATTCTATGCGCAAGTGATCGCAATCCGTGCATGTCAAGGGTGACTATTTGATGCAACTCGCGGCGTATTGGTATCGAATCGACACCAATCAGGCCCGCATCGCGCGTTTCATCGCGCGCCGGGCGGCTCAACTCGGCGGAAGGCGGATTTCGAGCGTGAAAAGCGAATCGAGCGGCTCGCGCGCGCGCACTTCCAGCGCGCTCTCGCCGTCCACGAGCACCTCGCACGGCCGAGGTCGCGTGTTGTAGTTGGAGCTCATCGCCATGCCGTAGGCGCCCGCGGAGAGTATCGCGACGAGATCGCCGGCGGCGATGGCGAGCGAGCGGTCGATGCCGAGCACGTCGCTCGACTCGCACACGGGCCCGACGACATCGTAGGTGGCGCTTTCGCGACCGGGCGCCTCATCGACGGCAACGATGTCGTGCCAGGCGCCGTAGAGCGCGGGGCGGATCAGCTCGCTCATCGACGCGTCGACGACCGCGAAGCGCTTGGCCTTGTCGAGCTTGAGGTATTCGACGCGCGTGAGAAGGAGCCCGGCGTTGCCGGCGATCGCCCGCCCGGGCTCGAGCAGCAGCTGCAAGCCGCTTCCCGCCAGGCGGGCCGCGAGACGCCGGCAGTAGGCGCGGATGTCGAGAGTCTGCTCGTCGCGATAGCGGATGCCGAATCCGCCACCCAGGTCGACGTGGCTGAGCGCGATGCCGTCCTCGCGCAGGATCCGCACGAGGTCCAGCACGCGCTCGAGGGCTTCGTCGAGCGGCCCCGCATCGAGGATCTGCGAGCCGATATGGCAATCGATGCCGGTCACGCGCAGGTTGGGCATGCCGGCCGCGCGCCCATAGACCTCCCGCGCGTGGCCGTGCGGAATGCCGAATTTGTTTCCGGCGAGCCCGGTCGAGATATAGGGATGCGTGCGTGCGTCGACATCGGGATTGATGCGCAGCGACACCGGGGCGATCTTCCCCGCCTCGCGGGCGATACGGTCGAGGCGCTCGACCTCGGGCTCGCTCTCGACGTTGAAGCATTTGATGCCCGCGGCGAGCGCCGTGCGCATTTCCGCTTCCGACTTGCCCACGCCCGAGAAGAGCACGCGATCGGCGCGCCCGCCGGCGGCCATGACGCGCGCGAGCTCCCCGCCGGAGACGATGTCGAATCCGGCGCCGAGTCGTGCGAGGACGTCGAGCACGGCGAGGTTCGAGTTCGCCTTGACCGCGTAGCAGACCAGGTGGTCGGTGCCGGCGAGCCCCTCGTCGAACTCGCCGAACGCGCTCTCGAGCGCGGCCCGCGAATAAACGTAGCAGGGGGTTCCGAAGCGCTCGGCGATCGCCGCGAGCGCGACACCCTCCACGCGCAGCGCGCCCGAGACGCGTTCGAGCGTCTTCATCGAGCGGGAGCGGCGGGTGTGGCGGGCGGCGGCTCGGGAAGCTTGAGCGGACCTTTCTGCCCGCACCCCGTCGCGATCAGCGCGGCGAGTGCCGCGGCGGCGAGGGCGCGTATCATCCGCGCATTATGACGGAAACCGATTTCCACATTGCCGTCGATGCCGTGCTCGCGCGGGTCGATGCGGCGCTGGAGCCGCACGACGCGCTCGACGTGGACCTGGAGGGCGGCGTGCTCACGGTCGGCTGCCCCGACACGAGCCGAATCATCGTCAACCGGCAGACGCCGAACCGCGAAATCTGGATCGCAGCGCGCTCCGGGGGCTTTCACTTCGCGTTTCGCGATCGGGCATGGCGCGACACGCGGTCGGGCGACGAATTGTTCGCGTCGCTTGCGAGGATCATCGCGTCGCAGGCGGGTGAACACGTCGTCTTCGACTGACGCAACCGCTTCGAAAGTGCCGAAAAACGGCGAATGAAGCGCGAATTCCCGATTGGTGTCGAATCGATACGATAAATCGAGAATTCAAATCCTTGACATTCTCGTGTCGACCCGATACTAATTGCGGCGCGGGTATGCCGCAAAGGAGACGCGCCTGGACAAGAATCCGCTCGTCCTGCTCGAGCTGGTGGAGAGGCTCGGCAACCTCATGCGCAGCGAATTGCGCAAGGCTGGAGCCGATGAAACGCTCCAGCCGGTGCACCTGCAGGCACTGATCTATCTTACCAAGGCGAACCGCTATTCCAATACCCCGCAGGCGCTCGCCGACTACCTCGGGCTCACCAAGGGCACCGTTTCGCAGACGCTGCTGGTCCTGGACCGCCGCGGACTGCTCGAGCGCTACCAGGACGATGTCGACAAGCGAGTCGTGCGCCTGCGCATTTCGGCGGCCGGCGAGCAGCTCCTCCACGAGAACCAGCCGACCCTCGCCTGGCAGAACGCCACGCGCAACATCAGTCCCAACCGCATCCGCAACGCCGTTTCGGCGCTGCGCGAGTCGCTCACGACGATGCAGGAGGACAACGAGGGGTCGGCCTTCGGCATCTGCCACAACTGCTCCTGGTGCCAGAAGCTCTCGCAGCGGATCTATCGCTGCGGGCAGATGGGAGATCGCCTCTCGGGGCCCGAGACCCGGAAGATCTGCTGGATCTTCCAGGCCAAGACCGACGACGCCGGCTAGAGGAGCTTTCGCGCGCGCGCGATGGCCGCGCGAACCGCCTGGGGCGCCGTGCCGCCAACGTGGTTTCGGGAAGCGACCGATCCTTCCGGCGTGAGCACCGAGTACACGTCCTCGCCGATGAGCGCCGAGAAGCTGCGCAGCCGATCGAGCGGCAATTCGGATAGATCCTTGCCGGCGCCCTCGGCCTCGCGCACCGCGCGCGCCACGACCTCGTGCGCGTCGCGAAACGCCACGCCCTTGCGCACCAGGTAGTCGGCGAGGTCGGTCGCGGTCGCAAACCCTTCGGCGAGCGCCGCGCGCATGCGGTCGGGCCGCGGCTCGATCGCCGGGAGCATCTCGGCCAGGATCGTGAGGACGTCGCGAAGGGTGTCGGCGGCGTCGAAAAGCGGCTCCTTGTCCTCCTGGTTGTCCTTGTTGTAGGCGAGCGGCTGCCCCTTCACCACGGTGAGCAGCGCCACGAGCGAACCGAATACCCGCCCCGCCTTGCCGCGCATGAGCTCGGGCACGTCGGGATTCTTCTTCTGCGGCATGATCGAAGAGCCGGTGCAGAAGCGCTCGGCGATGTCGACGAAGCCGAATCTCGGGTTCATCCAGATGACCAACTCCTCGGCGAGTCGCGAGACGTGGGCCATGGCGAGCGCGGCCGCGGCGAGGAATTCGATCGCGAAATCGCGATCGGAGACCGCGTCGAGCGAGTTCTCGCACACGCCGTCGAAGCCGAGCTCGCGCGCGACCGCCTCACGGTCGATCGGAAAGCTCGTGCCGGCGAGCGCGCAAGCGCCGAGCGGCAGGCGATTCACGCGACCGCGGCAGTCCGCCAGGCGCGCGGCGTCCCGGCTGAACATCTCGAAGTACGCCATGAGGTGGTGACCGAAGGTGATCGGCTGGGCAACCTGCAGGTGCGTAAACCCCGGCATCAGCGTGTCGGCGTGCCGCTCGGCCAGATCGAGGATGCCCGCGCGAACCTTATTGAGGAGCGCCCGCAGGTTGTCGATCTCGGCCCGCAGCCATAGGCGGATGTCGGTGGCCACCTGGTCATTGCGCGAGCGCGCGGTGTGCAGCCGCTTGCCGGCTTCGCCCGCGAGCTCCGTGAGACGGTGCTCGATGTTGAAGTGGACGTCCTCGCGTTCGACCGACCAGGCGAATTTCCCGGCACGGACCTCCTCGAGGATCTGCGACATGCCGCGTTCGATCGCCTCGAGGTCCGGCTTCGCCAGCACGCCGACCTTCGCCAGCATTCGCGCGTGCGCGAGCGAGCCCTGGATGTCGAACTCGGCGAGCCGCCGGTCGAACCCGATCGAGGCGTTGAAGCGCTGCGTCAGGCGGTCGATCGGCTCGCCAAACCGTCCCGACCATGCCTTGCCGGAACCGGCCGGCTTGTCGTCTTGTTGCATGGAATCGGTGGCAATGGCCAAATTGGGTACCGTGGCGAGTATAAATCAGACGGGTACGGGCATCCGGTTGCCGAACTTCTGCAACCACGGGGTGATGCTTCGCGCGCTCGTCGTGGCCAACCTCTTCGTCATCGCGGCCGCGGCGATGCGCGGAACTTCGCCCGACGCGTTCGCATCCGAGTTCCTGTCGCTCGCGGCGTTCGCGGAGCCCGCGCTGATCCTGAGCCTTCTCGCGCTGTGCGCGGCGCGCCGCCTGCTGCACGCGATGGGCTACGTCGCCTCCTGGGTCGCCGTTCTTTTCTTCGAGCTCGCGCTCTCCTGGTTTCTTTTCCACGTGGTTCGAGGGCTCATCCCCGGTCCGCCGGGCATGCCCTTCGCGCAGGTAGGCTTTCTCGCGCTTTTCATCACCGGATGCACCCTCGCCTATTTCGACCTGCACTCGCGCGCTTTGTCGCCGGCCGTTGCCGAGGCGCGAATCCAGGCGCTGCAGGCGCGAATCCGGCCGCACTTTCTCTATAACAGCATCAACGCCGTGATTTCGCTCATCCGCCAGGAGCCGCGGCGCGCCGAGCGCGCGCTCGAGGACATGGCGGACCTGTTTCGCGTCCTCATGGCGGACAACCGCACGCTCGCCCCGATCGGGCAGGAGGTCGAGCTGACCAAGCAATATCTCGCCATCGAAGCGATCCGCCTTGGCGATCGCCTGCGCGTGTCCTGGCATACCGAGCGCATGCCGGTCGACGCGCTGGTTCCGCCGTTGATGCTGCAGCCGTTGGTGGAAAATGCCGTCTATCACGGCATCGAGCCGTCGGAAGCGGGCGGCGAGATCGCGATCGAGATCGCGCGCGTGGGCGACCGGCTCTCGATCTCGCTCGCCAATCCCTTGCCGGGCCAGGGGCGGCATCCCGCGGGCAACCGCATGGCGATCGCCAATATTCGCGAACGCCTCCAGCTGCATTTCGACGCCGAGGCCGACATGAAGTCCGAAGAGATCGACGGCTCCTACCGCGTGACCATCCGGCTCCCCTACCTCATCGCGCCCGCATGACGCTCGCCCAAACGCAGGTCCCGCGCATCCTCATCGCCGATGACGAGGCGCCGGCGCGCCAGCGCCTGCGCGATCTTCTGGACGAATGCCGCGAGACCTTTCCGCTCGCCATCGTCGACGAGGCGCGCAACGGGCGCGAGGCGCTGGACGTGCTCAACCGGGAGAAGGTCGATATCGTGCTCCTCGACATTCGCATGCCCGACATGGACGGGCTCGAGGCGGCGCGCCACATTGCGGGGATGGCGGCTCCGCCGGCGATCATCTTCACGACGGCCTTCGACTCCTACGCGATCAAGGCCTTCGAGGTGAATGCGATCGACTACCTGCTGAAGCCGATCCGCCGCGAGCGGTTGTTGATGGCGCTCGGGAAGACGCGCGCGGCGCCGCCGGTTTCGCGCGACGCGCTCGCCGCCGCGGCGAACCTGCCGCGCCGCCACCTCTCCGTGCACGAGCGCGGCAAGATCCACCTGGTGCCGCTGGCCGACATCCTCTACCTGCGCGCCGAGCTCAAGTATGTGACAGTCCGGATCGCCGAGCGCGAGTTCCTGGTCGAGGAGTCGCTCACCAAGCTCGAAGAGGAATTCGCCGACGCCTTTGTGCGCATCCACCGCAATTGCCTGGTGGCCCGCCAGGCGATCGCCGGGTTCGAAAGGAACGCCGAGGAGAGCGAATCGGGCTGGGCGGTCGTGATCCGGGCCACCGGCGAGAAGCTTCCCGTCAGCCGCCGCCAGCAGCACGTGGTCAAGCAATTCCGATAACGGCCTGGGAACTCGGGTGAGACCCCAAGCGTGAAAACCGGGGTCTGACCCCGAGTTATTCCCAGTACGGCGGATCGCCGAAAGTCTTGCGCAGGAACTCGATGAAGAACTTGACCTTCGCGGGCAGGAGCCTGCGCTCGGGGTACACCGCGTAGATGTTGTTCCCGGGGACGGCGAATTCGTCGAGCACGGTGACCAGCCGGCCGCGCTTCACCTCCTCGCTCACTTCCCAGGCGCTGCGCCACGCGAGGCCCTCGCCGGCGATCGCCCAGCGCGTGAGCACCTCGCCGTCGTTGCACTGGAGGTTGCCCGCGACCTTCATGACAATGGCCTTGCCCTTGTCCTGGAAGCTCCAGGTGTCGGCGATGCCGTCCTCGGTGGCGGTCACGAGGCAATTGTGCTTCGACAGGTCCGCGAGGACCTTCGGCTTCCCCGAGCGCTTGAAATAGGTCGGCGACCCGCACACGACGCGATGGTTGCGGGCGAGCCGCGCGGCGATGAGGTCCGCGCTCTTCATGTCGGCGATGCGGATCGCGAGATCGAAGCGCTCGTTCTTGAGGTCGACGAGGCGCTCGGAGAGGTGCACCGTGATCGCGAGGTTGGGATGCTCGGCGATGAAGGCCGCGAGGTGCGGGGCGATGTGCTTGCGTCCGAACGCGGTGGGGGCGGTCACGATGAGGCGCCCCGAAGCGCTCTTCGCGCCGAGACTGAGCGCGTCCTCGGCGGAGCGCAGCTCCGCGAGGATGCGGTGACAATCCTCGTAGAAAGTACCGCCCTCCGGCGTGAGCGTCACCTTGCGCGTCGAACGCTTGAAGAGCTTCACGCCGAGGCGCTCCTCGAGCTGGTCGATGCGCCGCCCGACCATCGCCGGCGTGATGCCTTCCTCGCGCGCGGCCGCCGAGAGGCTACCGCGCTGGGCGACCTCCACGAACGTGCTGAGCTCCTTGAAGCGATCCATTTATCCGCGCCTTAGTCCGGCATCCGCCACGACGTGCCGCATTTGCGGCATCGCACCCGCAGCCATGCGGCTTCCAGCGGCGCGACCGCTTCCCCCACGCGGCTCGGCGGCTCATCCATGCCGGTCGCGAGGATTTCGAAGCGCGCGTAAACGCGGCAGTTGGGGCAAGTGGAGCGTTGCCCGTACAGCTCGGCGCGCTCGAGCACCGTGATGTAGCGGCGCCACGAGTACCAGCCGATGACGCTTGCGATGAACATGAAGGTGAGCATCATCGCGGACCGCCAGTCGAATTCCCGGATATTGACCGACTCGATGAGGCCGGCGATCGCGAGGCCGGAAAGAAGGAGGGTGACGAGCGCGACGTGGCAGTCGATCAGCTGGCGCTCATACCACTTGCGGAAGCCGAGCTTGCGGATGCTCGAGGTGGGATCCAAGGACGCGGCCGCGCGATCAGGCGAAGCCGGCCTCGGCCGCCTGGCGGTCGGCGTGGTAGCTCGAGCGCACCATCGGACCGCTCGCCGCGTGGGTGAACCCCATTTTCGCGGCCTCCTCCCCGAATGCCCGGAACTCGTCGGGATGCGCGAAGCGCGCGACCGGCAAGTGGTGCCTGGAAGGCTGCAGGTACTGGCCGATCGTGAGCATGTCGACGTGGTGCGCGCGCAGGTCGCGCATCACCTCGAGGATCTCGTCGTTGGTCTCGCCCAGGCCGACCATCAAGCCGGATTTCGTCGGGATCGCGGGATGGCGTCCCTTGAAGTCGCGCAGCAGGGCGAGCGAATGGCCGTAGTCCGATCCCGGGCGCGCCTGGCGGTAGAGCCGCGGCACCGTCTCCAGGTTGTGGTTCATGACGTCGGGCGGCGCCGCATCGAGGATTGCCAGGGCGCGATCCAGGCGGCCGCGAAAATCGGGCGTGAGGATCTCGATCCGCGTGGCCGGCGAGAGTTTTCGCACCGCTCGGATGCAGTCGACGAAATGGCCCGCGCCGCCATCGCGCAGGTCGTCCCGGTCCACGCTGGTGATGACCACGTAGCTGAGCTTCAGGGTCGCAATGGTCTCGGCGAGGTGGCGCGGCTCCTCGGCGTCGAGAGGCTCGGGCCGGCCGTGCGCCACGTCGCAGAAGGGGCAGCGTCGCGTGCACAGGTCGCCCATGATCATGAAGGTCGCGGTCCCGTGCCCGAAGCATTCGCCGATGTTGGGGCACGACGCTTCCTCGCAGACCGTATGCAGGCTCGCTTCGCGCAGGATCCGCTTGATCTCGGCGAAGCGCTCGCCGCCGCCGGCGCGCACGCGGATCCATTCGGGCTTGCGCAGCGGCTCCGACTGCACGACCTTGATCGGAATCCGCGCGGTCTTGAGGTCGCGCTTGCGCTGCAGCTTCAGGTCGGAATCGGACATGGCGTGTACCGCGCTATGCGGGAAGGGCCTGCGCGGCGAGGATGCGCCCGAGGGCGGCCGCGAGACGTTGTTGCACCGCGTCGATGCTATCACGGACCCCCAGGAGGGCGAGGCTCGTCGATTCGAGACCCGGGTATCCGCACGGATCGATACGCGAGAACGGCTCCAGGGACAGGTCCACGTTGAGCGCGAGCCCGTGATACGAGCATCCGCGCGCGACGCGAAGCCCGACGGCGGCGACCTTGCGGCCGTCGACATAAACGCCGGGCCGGCCGCTCACCCGCTCGCCGCGGATGCCGTACTGGTCGAGCACCGCGAGCGCCGACTCCTCGAGGCGGCGCACCAGCTCCTTCACCCCGACGCCCATGCGCCGCAAGTCGAGGAGCACATAAGCGACCGCCTGCCCGGGACCATGAAAAGTGACTTGCCCGCCGCGATCGGTGCGAACAACGGCGACGTCGCCCGCGGCGAGCACGTGCTCGTGCCGGCCGGCGAGCCCAAGCGTGAAGACCGGCGGATGCTCGAGAAGCCAGATCTCGTCGCAAGTCCCCGGGCCGCGCGACTGCGTAAACGCCTGCATCGCCCGCCAGGTCGGCTCGTACGCGACGCGGCCGAGGCGGCGGAGTTTAATCATCGACGGCGCTTCGCGACCACGGATCACAGAACCATGATCACCAGGGGATTGCCCGAGAGCTCCGAATACAGCGCGTCGAGCTGCGCACGCGACTTCGCATTGATGGTCACGGTGAGCGAAAGGTAGCGCCCCTGCTTCGACGAGCGCATCTCGATCGTGGCCGGGTCGAAATCGGGGGCGTGCTTCATCACGATCCCGGAAACCAGCTGTGCAAACCCGTCCTCGCGGCGCCCCATGACCTTCATGGGAAATGCGCAGGGAAATTTCAGCAGCGATTCTTCGGGCTCTTCCCGACGGCTCATGCGGATATCCATCACCCCTACATGGGTGCGCGGCCGCGCAATCTCAAGCCGCCACGGCGCGGCTCGACGCGAGCTTCGCCTTGTGCTCCTGGTAGAGAGCGTGCATGCGGCGGAAGACCGCTCCCGGCTTTCCGCCTCCGACCGGCTCGCCGTCGAGTTTCGTCACGGCAAGCACTTCCTTGGTGGAGGACGTGAGCCAGACCTCGTCGGCATCGCGGAGCTGCGCTTCGCTCACCGGCCGAATCTCGAGCCGGACCGAGCCTTCCTCCGAAAGGCGCACCAGCAGGTCATAGGTGATGCCGAGCAGGATCAGGTTGTCGCGCGGAGGTGCTGCGACGACGCCATTCTTCACGATGAAGACGTTCGAAGCCGATGCCTCGGTCAGCATGCCGTTGCGGATCAGGATCGTCTCGGTCGCGCCCGCCTCCGCGGAAATCTGGCGCGCGAGGACATTGCCGAGGAGCGAGGTCGATTTGATGTGGCACTTCTCCCAGCGGAAATCGCGCGCGGTGACGCATGCGACGCCATTCTCGATCGACTCTCGCGAAGGCGACGCGAGCGGATAGCACATCATGAACACGGTCGGCTCGAGGCCCTTCGGGATCACGTGATCGCGCTTGGGCGGCGCCCCGCGCGTCACCTGGATGTACACCGATTGGTTGCCGGGATGATGCTCGAGGAGCGCCTCGGTCGCCGCGATCCACTCGTCGACGCCGTGCGGATTCCTGAGCTCTATCTCGTCCATCGAGCGCTGCAGCCGCTCGAAGTGCTCGCGCGCGCGCAGCGCCGCGCCGTTGTAGACGGGAATCACCTCGTACACGCCATCGCCGAAGATGAAGCCGCGGTCGAGGGGCGAGACGTGGATCTGGTCGAGCGGCAGAAGCTTGCCGTTGAAGTGCGCGATGGGTACGTTCATGGGGTCCGAAGGAGAAGGCGGAGAGTGTCCCAGCCGCGTGAGAGGAATCCGGCCACCGGCACATCCTCGAGCGCGACCACCGGGAATTCGGCGACGGGCGCATTGTCGCGCATGAGCTTCATTATCCCCGCTTTCTGACCCGCGGCAAGCGGCGCCAGGAACGGCTGGCGCGTCTCGAGCACGGCACCGAGGCCCGTGAATCGGTCCCGCGGCAGCGTGAGCCAGACATCGCGGTCGAAGCCGATCTTCGCCTCGTGCTTTGTTCCCTTGTAGATCGCGGGCGTGGCCACCGGGTCACCCTTGCGGTAGAGCCGGCGCGTGTCGTACGCCTGGAAGCCGAAGTTGAGGAGCTTCTGGCTTTCGGAGGTGCGTAGGCCATCGGACTGGGCGCCCATCACGACCGAGACCAGCCGTCGCTCGCCGCGGCGCGCCGATGCCACGAGGCAATACCCGGCCGCCTCGGTGAATCCGGTCTTGACGCCGTCGACGGTGGGATCGGTCCACAGCAGCCGGTTGCGATTCGTCTGCGTGATGCGGTTGAAGGTGAATTCCTTCTGCGAGTAGAGCGGAAAGAACTGCGGAAAATCGTGCATCAACGCCGCGGCGAGCGCCGCCATGTCGCGTGCCGAGGCGTAGTGCTCGGGCGCCGGGAGCCCCGTGGCGTTGGCGAAATGCGTGTGCGCGAGTCCCAGCCTTTGCGCCTGCGCGTTCATCGCGGCGACGAAGGCCTCCTCGTCGCCCGCGACCGCCTCCGCGAGCGCGATCGCCGCGTCGTTGGCGGATTGCACGATCAGCGCGCGCGTGAGGTCGCCGATACTCGCCGGCTGTCCGGCTGTCGCGAACATGCGCGCCCCAGTCGCGCCCGCGGCCCGCGGCGAGACGCTCACTTCCGAGGTATGCGGTCATCATCTTGGTGAGCGAGGCCGGCTCGAAGCGGTCGTTCTCGGCCGCGGCGGCGAGCGCCTGGCCGCTCAGCACATCGAGCACGTAATACGCGCGCGCCGCGATGGGCGGCGGCGTCACCGGCTGCGCCAGCGCGCCGAATGCCGCAAGGGCTGCGAGCGCAACCCCAAGCAGGGCCTTCACCGGTCGCGCGCTCAACGCGGTATCAGCACCGGCAGGAAGCCGAGCGACGCGCGCACCTTGTCGGCGATGGCGCTCGCCTCGTCGCGGTTGCGATAGGGACCGAGGCGCACGCGATGCAGCCCGTCGCGCGCCATCACCTGCGCGGGCTCGAGGAGCCATGGCAAGTCGCGCGCCATCTTCTGGCGGAAACTCTCGGCGCTCTCGGCGCTCGAGAATGCGCCGAGCTGCAGCCAGAGGCCCGCGGGCTCCTGGGAAACGACCGGGGTTTCGATGACGGCCGCCACGGGGAGGGGTTGTTCCACCACGAGTATCTCGGCCGCCGCGGCCGCCCCCGGGATCACGCGCTCGACCTCGACCAGGGCGCTCCCGGCGTTGACGATGCCGATGCGCGCGGCGGCCGCATACGACAAGTCGATGACGCGCTCGGAATGGAACGGGCCGCGGTCGTTCACGCGGACGACGACCGACTTGCCGGTCTTCACGTTGGTGACGCGCGCATAGCTCGGGATCGGCAGCGTCTTGTGCGCGGCGGTCATCGCGAACATGTCGTAGATTTCCCCCGACGAGGTCTTCTGCCCATGGAACTTGCGTCCGTACCACGACGCGAGCCCGCGCTCCTTGCGCGGCTCCTTGTTGACCACGGGGACATAGGTCTGGCCGAAGACCGTGTAGGGCCGGTTGGCGAAGCGATGGAACGGCTCGTCGGCGGGCGTCGCGTCGGGAATTTCGGCGAGGCCGTCGGGCACGCGCTCCGGCGGCCCGTCGTCGAGGTAGTACTTGCCGCCGGGCTCGGCCGCTTTCTTCGATGCCGTTGGCACCGTGCCGCATGCCCCCAACAATAGCGGCAACAGCAGCGCCGCAAGCGCGCGCTTCAACTCGACACCAGCTGCTTGTGGGTCGAGATCGACATGAGGATGCCGAATCCCGCGAGCATCGAGAGCAGCGCAGTGCCACCGTAGCTCACCATCGGCAGCGGCACCCCGACCACCGGCAGTATCCCGCTCACCATGCCCATGTTCACGAAGGCGTAGGTGAAGAACGTGAGCGTGATCGCGCCCGCGGCGAGGCGCGCGAATACGGTCGAGGCATTGGCGGCGATCATCAGCCCGCGGCCGATGATGAGGAGGTACAGCACCACGAGCACGACGTTGCCGGCGAGGCCGAACTCCTCGCCGAAGACCGCGAGGATGAAATCCGTCGAGCGTTCGGGGACAAAATCGAGCTGCGCCTGGGTGCCGTTCAGCCACCCCTTGCCGAGGATTCCCCCGGACCCGATGGCGATCGTCGCCTGGATGATGTGGTAGCCGGCGCCGAGCGGGTCTTCCATCGGGTCGAGCAGCGTGAGGATCCGCCGTCGCTGGTAATCGTGCAGCACCGACCAGAGGAAGGGCAGGCTCGCCCCGCCGGCGACGATGAGCGAGATCAGGACCTTCCACGAGAGTCCCGCGAGGAAGATCACGAAGAAGCCGGATGCGAAGATGAGGAGGGCGGTGCCCAGGTCCGGCTGGCGCACGATGAGGCCGACCGGGATCGCGAGCAGGATCGCGGCGATCACGAAATCGCGGACGCGCAGCCCTTCCTGGTGGCGGTGGAAGTACCACGCGAGCACCAGCGGGACGCCGATCTTCATCACTTCCGAGGGCTGGATCGTGGTGAAGCCGAGGCTCAGCCAGCGGCGCGCGCCGTTGCGCACGTCGCCGAAGAGCGCCACGCCCACCAGCAACGCAAGGCCCACCAGGTAGGTCGGGAGGGCGAGCCGCATGAGCGTCTGCGGCGGGATGTGCGCGAAGACCCAGAGCGCGATGATCGCGACCGCGAGGTTGCGCGCCTGGCCGCTCACGCGGTCCACCGATGCGCCGCCGGCCGAATAGACGACCGTGAGGCCGAGCGCGACGGTGAGCGCGAGCGCCGCCATGAGCGGCCCGTCGATGCGCCGGACAAGCAGCTCGAACGCGCGGCTGATCATGCGCGGTCAATCATGCTCTTCGCCTTCGTCGACACCGAGCTTGGGTCTCTTTTCGGATTTCTTGCCGAGCAGGTAGTAGTCGAAGACCTCGCGCGCGATCGGCGCGGCGGTCGAGCCGCCGTGCCCGCCGTTTTCGACGAGCAGCGCCATCGCGAGCTTCGGATCGTCTGCCGGCGCGTAGGCGATGAAGAGCGCATGGTCGCGGAACTGCTCCTTCACGCGCTTCTCGTCGTAATTCTCGCCCTGCTTCATCGCGATCACTTGCGCGGTGCCGGTTTTCGCGGCGATCGCGTACTGGGCGCCCTGGCCGGCCCGCGCCGCCGTGCCGCCCGGCCGCGTCACGTCGACCATCGCCGCGGTGACGAGCTTGAGGTGCTCGGGCTTGAGGCCGAGCGACGCGCCGTTGCGCGACGATAGCTCACGCCTTTCCCGGGTCCTCGAATCCTCGACGGACTTGAGCAGCCGCGGATGCACCGGTGTCCCGCCGTTGGCGAGCGTCGCGGTCGCCACCGCGAGCTGCAGGGGGGTCGTGAGCAGGTATCCCTGGCCGATGCCGACGCTCACGGTATCGCCCGTGAACCACTTCTGTTTGTAGCGTTGCCACTTCCATTCCTGGCTCGGCGCGAGGCCCTGCAGCTCGCCATCGATGTCGATGCCGGTCCTGGCGCCGAATCCGATGCGCGAGAGGAAGCCGTGGATCGTGTCGATGCCCATGTCGAC